>RCUQ01000061.1_pt1 | contig 141378 bp, 114 predicted proteins | sample 2166351 | NCBI WGS metagenome assembly RCUQ01 (sample SAMN09932597, study PRJNA488358) | compost metagenome | feature: garden; material: soil; isolation source: compost soil in acetonitrile-enriched culture | place: Germany: Experimental Botanical Garden Goettingen | collected 2016-01-27
ACGCATGGCGAGCGCACGGCGATCATCTGGGAAGGCGACAACCCCTATATCGACAAGAAGATCACCTATAACCAGCTCTACGATCAGGTTTGCCGCATGGCGAACGTGTTGAAAAAGCACGGGGTCAAGAAGGGCGATCGCGTCACCATCTACATGCCGATGATCCCGGAAGCGGCCTATGCGATGCTGGCCTGCGCGCGTATCGGTGCCGTGCACTCGGTCGTGTTCGGCGGCTTTTCTCCGGAGGCGCTTGCCGGCCGTATCGTCGACTGCCAGTCCACCTTCGTGATTACCTGTGACGAGGGCGTGCGTGGTGGCAAGCCGGTACCGCTCAAGGAGAATACCGATAAGGCGATCCATATCGCTGCCCGCCAGTATGTGACGGTGAACAAGGTTCTGGTCGTGCGCCGTACCGGCGGCAAGACCAACTGGGCGCCGGGTCGTGATATTTGGTACCATCAGGAAATCGCGACGGTGAAGGGTCACTGCGAGCCGGTGAAGATGAAGGCGGAAGATCCGCTATTTATCCTCTATACGTCCGGTTCGACGGGCAAGCCGAAGGGAGTGCTGCACACGACGGGCGGTTATCTCGTCTATGCGGCGATGACCCACGAATACACGTTCGACTATCAGGACGGCGATATCTATTGGTGCACCGCGGATGTGGGCTGGGTCACCGGCCATTCCTATCTCGTCTACGGGCCGCTGGCGAACTGTGCGACGACGCTGATGTTCGAAGGCGTGCCGAATTTCCCCGACCAGGGCCGGTTCTGGGAAATCGTCGACAAGCACAAGGTGAATATCTTCTACACGGCACCGACTGCGATCCGATCACTGATCGGGGCTGGTGACGATTTCGTCAAGCGCTCGTCGCGCGAAAGCCTTCGCCTGCTCGGCACAGTCGGCGAGCCGATCAACCCGGAAGCCTGGGAATGGTATTACAACGTGGTCGGCGAAAAGCGCTGCCCGGTGGTGGATACCTGGTGGCAGACGGAAACCGGTGGTCACATGATCACGCCGCTGCCGGGCGCTACCGACCTGAAGCCTGGATCGGCCACCAAGCCGTTCTTCGGGGTGAAGCCGCAGCTGGTCGATAACGAAGGCAATGTTCTCGAAGGAGCGGCTGACGGAAATCTCTGCATCACCGATAGCTGGCCGGGGCAGATGCGTACCGTCTATGGTGACCACGAGCGTTTCATTCAGACCTATTTCTCCACCTACAAGGGGAAATATTTCACCGGCGACGGCTGCAGGCGCGATGAGGATGGCTATTACTGGATTACCGGCCGCGTCGATGACGTGCTTAATGTGTCGGGCCATCGACTGGGTACGGCGGAAGTGGAATCTGCGCTAGTCTCGCATCATCTCGTGTCGGAGGCGGCCGTGGTCGGTTATCCGCATGGCATCAAGGGTCAGGGCATCTATTGCTATGTGACTCTGATGGCCGGCAATGCCGGCACTGATGAATTGCGGCAGGAGCTTACCAAGCATGTGCGCAACGAGATCGGTCCGATTGCGGCGCCAGACAAGATCCAGTTTTCGCCGGGCCTGCCGAAAACCCGTTCCGGCAAGATCATGCGCCGTATCCTTCGCAAGATCGCCGAGGACGATTTTGGAGCACTTGGGGATACATCGACGCTTGCCGACCCCGCAGTGGTGGATGACCTGATCGCCAATCGTCAGAACAAGGTCGACGCTTGATTTGAGAACCCTCAGCTGCCGCAAGTCTCTCTTGGCTTGCGGCCGCCATCATAGCTGCGGACAAGGCCGGCGAGCAGCAGGCCGTCTGCCACGCTATGACCGTCCGACAGGATGACATCGGCAACGATGCGACCGAAATATTTATCACCGGAAATTCGCGTCAGCTGGATAGTGGGTGATTGCGCGGCCATGGTTTCGAGCGATTGGCGGGCATCCTGCCCGGCTGCTCGCATCGCTTCGCATTTCGATTTGAGTTCTGGCGCGTCGATGCCGCGAATGCGGACATAGACTTCCATCTTCTGCTGCGGCCATGGCTGGGCTTCTACCAATAGCGTATCCCCATCGATGACGCGGAGAATTTCGGCAGAGACCGGGCCGGAAATTTCATCGCGAGCCTGCGCCTCGGTCGCACAGACCGACAGAATGACAGCGATGGAAAATAGCGCTCTGATCATGAAAGGAATAAATTCCGATCATTATCCAAAGTCAATAGGAATTTTATCCCAATTTGGCGCTACATGTTTCTCGTTACAATTCGACGTCTATTTTTCGGAACTGTTTCGCTCCTCTACGGTACCCAGGACGAGGTGCTCCAGAGGAGATGTCAGTTATTTCGACGTCAAAACACTCGTCAAAGCAAAACAACCGCCAGTCTGGGATTGGTGATGTGTTGCTTTGTCCGTCTTTCTGCCAGCTACTCATTGCAGGACGGAATGCAGTGGTTATCCCGACGGTATGAACTTCTACAATTCGAGGAAGACCGTCGTATACAAGGGAGAGACAAACACTCTTCTGCAAAGCTTCAATAGCTGCAGCTTTGTTAGACGCCGCTTGGCTGATGTTCTTGCGCTTATAAGGTTTGATCTTATGCGTGGGGCTTCCACCCCAATGTGAACGGGTTGCCAATTTTTAAGCTCCGACTCAGATCAACTAGAAAATGATACAGCTAAATTTTGTTTTCTGAAGTCATCGCTGAAACTTCTCATCAAAAGTCGATGGCGCGGCCGTTGATTTCCCAATCGCCGAAGCGGGCTGGATCCGCGCCGCCGCGGCCGCCGAATTCTTCTGGCATATTGGCCTTGGCCTCCGCCTGTCGGCGCTCTTCCGCTTCCTTCAGGGCGCGCTGCGCCGCGGTTGAGAGCGGCTTTTTCGCTGCACCATCCTCGGAGATGTTTTCCATGTTGTCGTTATCCGCGCTTTGCATATTCCGCATCACCGCAAGGTTTATTGAAAAATCAGGTCGAATTGACCACATGATAGGGCGTTCATAACCGCTAGAAAACCCTTGGGCGATTATTCGGATCGCTTGGGGTAAGAAATCGGCAACGGAGAGATGACGATGAATGTGATGCGCACCGCCATGCTTCTGGCCTTCATGACTGCCCTGTTCATGGGGGTCGGTTTTCTGATCGGCGGCAAAGGCGGGATGATGATCGCGTTGGTGATCGCAGCCGGAATGAATCTGTTTTCCTATTGGAACTCGGACAAGATGGTGCTCAGCGCCTACCATGCCCAGGAAGTGGATGAGCGCACGGCGCCGGAATTCTACCGGATGATCCGCGATCTTTCGGCCAATGCCGGCCTGCCAATGCCGAAAGTATATATCTATGACAACCCTCAGCCGAATGCGTTCGCGACCGGCCGTAACCCTGAAAACTCCGCAGTCGCGGCTTCGACCGGTCTTCTGCAGCGTCTGACGCATGAGGAAGTCGCGGGTGTCATGGCGCATGAACTGGCGCATGTGCAGAACCGTGACACGCTGATCATGACGATCACCGCGACGTTTGCCGGTGCGATTTCCATGCTCGGCAATTTCGCTTTCTTCTTTAGCGGAAACCGCGAGAATAACAGCAACCCGTTGGGATTTATCGGCGTGCTGGTTGCGATGATCGTGGCACCCTTCGCTGCCATGCTGGTGCAGATGGCGATCAGCCGTACGCGCGAATATTCGGCCGACCGTCGTGGTGCAGAAATCTGTGGCAACCCGATGTGGCTTGCTTCCGCGCTTGCCAAGATTGCCGGTTCCGCGCATTCGATCCCGAATTACGAGGCTGAGCGCAATCCGGCGACGGCGCATATGTTCATTATCAATCCGCTTTCCGGCGAGCGCATGGACAATCTGTTCTCGACGCACCCGAATACCGAAAACCGCATCGCTGCGCTTCAGCAAATGGCGAGTGAGTCTCGCGGTGGTGGGTCGACGGGATCGTTTTCGGCTGGTAGACCCCAGCGCACCGCGCGCTCCGTGCCGAATTCAGGTGCAAACAACCCCTGGGGCCGCGGATCGGATGAACCGCGCAAAGGTCCTTGGTCTTGAACGAGCCAAAAAACAAGAAACCGCACAAAAACTCGCCCAGGAAGCCGGCACCTGATCGTACAGGTTCCGAGCCGAGAAAACCCGGGTTCGAAGTTCGGGCGACGGCCGCGAAGCTGCTTGCAGCCGCCGTCGATCGCAAGACGTCGCTCGATGGCATGCTGGACCTGACCCATGGCAATCCCGCCTACAAGGCACTGAACGATGCCGACCGGGCGCTGACACGCGCCATCCTGACCACTGCGCTTCGCCACCTGCCGCGGCTTGAAGCGGCCATTGCCTCGATGATCGAAACGCCGCTGCCGGAAGGCGCGCGTGCCCTCCAGCATGTCCTGATCGTTGCTGCGGCGCAGATCCTGCATCTGGACGTGCCGTCGCATGCGGCGGTCGATCTTGCCGTCGAACAGGCCAATCGTGACCCGCGTAATCGTCGTTTCGCCAAGCTCGTCAATGCCGTCCTGCGCCGGTTGGTGCGAGAAAAGGATGAAGTGCTGGCTGCCACTGCCTCCATTTCGCCGGTGCCGGACTGGTTCCGCGCGAGGCTCGTGAACGCCTATGGCGAAGCGGAAGCAACCCGGATCGCCGAGGCGCAGCTTACGCCGCCGGCCATCGACCTGACGGTCAAGGATAATCCGCAGGCATGGGCCGAAAAACTCGGCGGCAGGGTTCTGGCGACCGGAAGTGTTCGCCTCGGGCAGTTCGGGGGCTCCGTCACCGCGCTTGAAGGTTTTGACCAGGGTGAATGGTGGGTTCAGGATGTTGCGGCAAGCATCCCGGCAAAACTTTTCGGAGACCTGCAGGGCAAGCATGTGGCCGATCTCTGCGCTGCGCCGGGGGGCAAGACTGCACAGCTGATCGCGGCCGGTGCGAAAGTGACGGCTGTCGAGCAGTCCTCCAACCGCCTTGCACGTCTGGAGGAAAACCTTGGACGTCTGGGCATGACAGCCGAGCTGGTTGGCGGCGACCTCTTCAAATATTCGCCCATTGAAAAGCTCGACGGCATTCTTCTCGATGCGCCCTGCTCGTCCACCGGCACGACACGCCGGCATCCTGACGTGCTCTGGACCAAAGGCATGCAGGATATCGAAAAGCTGGCGGCGCTTCAGGAAAAGATGCTGCGCCATGCCGTGACGCTGGTGAAAAGCGGCGGCATGATTGTCTTTTCGAACTGCTCGCTAGACCCGATGGAGGGCGAAGAGCTGATCGAACGGGTTCTGGCCGATACTCCGTCCGTGAAGCGGGTGCCGGTCGACCCAGTGAACTGGCCCGGGCTTGAAAATGCCATCACGGCTCAGGGAGATTTCAGGACGACGCCGGCGATGATCCCGCCTTCGGATGGTTTTGCTGGCGGCATGGATGGTTTCTTTGCCAGCGTGCTGTGTGTCGAGTAAGGTTTTATTCATCATACCGGCAGCATAGTTCTCATCCATCTAAAATTGATTCAGCTGATCTAGCGACAACCATTCCGGCGGAGAAACCAGAGTGACCATGCGGCTCGCCGATCGCCGAAGGCTTCTGGCTTCCGGTATGAAGGAAATGCGGCGGCGTTTGCGCCTCCGCATCGCGCCTTATCGCGTCGCCTTGTCTGCTCCGCTGACGTCGGTTCCCGAACGCCTGATCGTTGCCCCGACCGACTTGCGTCCGGTCGATACCTTCATTGCGCATGAAATTCTCGATGGGCGTTTCCCTTTGGCCGGGCGGGTGCTCGAAACACTCGGGGATTCGCCGTTCGAGCTGGAACTGCCTTCGCGGGCCTTTGCCGAGCGCCTGCACGGTTTTGGATGGCTTCGGCATATCAGAGCAGACAGGACGGAAGCGGGCTGTGCGCATGCCCGGCATATCGTGTCGGACTGGATCAATATCCACGGCCGCCGGCGCCGGGGCATAGGCTGGGAGCCGAATGTAGTGGCGACGCGGGTGATTGCGTGGCTGTCTCATTCGACGATTATCCTGCATGCAGCCGAAGCGGGTTTCTATCGGCGGTTCATGAAGAACCTCGCCTATCAAATCAGCTATCTGCGGAAGATTGCCGGCAGCTGCCCGGATGCTGAAAGCCGACTCAGGGTTAGGACAGCGCTGGCGATGGCATCCCTATCCGTACCGACGCGCGTCACTGGGATAAAGCGGGAGGCAATGCTTCTCGACCGCGAGCTCGATCGCCAGATTCTTGTCGATGGAGGACATGTTTCGCGTAGTCCGCGCGCAATCCTCGATATCCTCATCGATCTTCTGCCGCTTCGACAGACCTATATAAACCTCGGTCATGACGTACCCCAGAAGCTCATTCCGGCGATCGACCGGATGTATCCGGCCTTGCGCTTCTTCCGCCACCAGGATGGCGATCTCGCATTGTTCAACGGTGCCGGCTCGACCTCGGCCAGCGAGCTGATGTCCGTTCTGCGTTACGACGAATCCGCCGGAAAGCCGTTCAAGGCTTTGCCGCAGATGAACTATCACCGGCTCAACGCGGACAATACGATAATCATCGTCGATACAGGATGTCCGAGTTCGATCGTGGCATCAAGGGGTGCACATGCCGGTTGCCTCTCGTTCGAAATGTCATCGGGTCGCAATCGTTTCATCGTCAATTCCGGCTCGCCGAAATTCGCGAACCGCTTTTACAAGCATCTTGCCCGTTCCACCGCAGCCCACTCGACCGTCATCATTGAGGAGACATCGTCCAGCCGGGTGATCAACTCGTCTTTCGCCGGCTCTATCCTGATACCGGGTGTTTCAAAGATCGATGTCGAGCGCTGGGACGACAAACACGGCAATGACTGGCTGCGTGCCCGGCACGACGGTTACGCCGAGAATTTCGGCTATACCCATGAGCGCGAGATCGCGCTCAGCGCTGCGGGCGACAAGATCAAGGGATGCGACCGGCTGATCCCCGAAGAAGGACAAGGCAAGGATAGCCTGACGGCGATCGTGCGTTTCCATATTCATCCGGCGATCAATCTCTTCCGCAGGGATGGTGAAAGCATCGTTCTGGGCGCTGCAGATGGTGAGACCTGGATTTTTGCGGCACCAGGGCTCGACGTGCTGATCGACGAGGACGTCTTCTTCGCCGATGTTTCCGGTATGAGACCAAGCCAGCAATTGGCGATTGAAGCGCCGGTTCAGGGGCTTCGGGAAATCCGCTGGATGCTCAGACGGAGCGAATAGGCGTTTCTTCTTTGCGCCAGCTGTGCTAACCGCGACCCATCCCCTTCCCGCCCCTCTGTGGCAAGCTCTTTCAGGAGAGACCGATGGCTGTTGCTTCCAAAAAAATCCCCGCCCCTGACCGCGTGAAAATCCGCACCGCGCTGCTTTCCGTCTCTGACAAGACCGGCATCATCGAGTTGGCAAAGGCGCTTACCGAACAGGGCGTGAAGCTGCTGTCGACCGGCGGAACGCACAAGGCTATCGCCTCAGCCGGGCTTGCCGTCACCGATGTTTCCGAAGTGACCGGCTTTCCGGAAATCATGGACGGCCGTGTGAAGACGCTGCATCCAAATGTTCATGGTGGTCTTCTGTCAATCCGTGACGACGAGGAACATGTCGCGGCGATGAAGCAGCATGGCATCGAGGGCATCGATCTTGCCGTCATCAACCTCTACCCGTTCGAGGAAGTGCGTGCTGCCGGCGGCGACTATCCGACGACGGTCGAAAACATCGATATCGGTGGTCCGGCGATGATCCGTGCTTCGGCCAAGAACCACGCCTATGTTGCGATCGTCACCGATCCGGCCGATTATGCGCTGTTGATCAAGGCACTGAAGGCCAATGGCGGCGAGACGGAATATGCTTTCCGCCAGAAGCTGGCTGCCAAGGCCTATGCTCGCACCGCGGCCTATGACACGGCGATTTCCAACTGGTTTGCCGAAGCGCTCGAAATCGAGACGCCGGCTTACCGGACGATCGGCGGCGTGCTGAAGGAAGCCATGCGTTACGGCGAAAATCCGCATCAGAGCGCCGGTTTCTACGTGACGGGCGAGAACCGTCCGGGTGTTGCGACAGCTCAGCTGCTGCAGGGCAAGCAGCTTTCCTACAATAACATCAACGACACGGACGGCGCCTTCGAGCTGATCGGTGAGTTTGCGGCCGATCAGGGCCCGGCCTGCGCGATCATCAAGCACGCCAATCCCTGCGGCGTTGCCACCGGCTCGACGCTGAAGGACGCTTATCTGCGGGCACTGGCCTGCGACAGCACCTCTGCCTTCGGCGGCATCATTGCGCTCAACCAGCTTCTCGATGGTGAGACGGCGGAAGAGATCGTCAAGCTGTTCACCGAAGTCATCATCGCGCCGGAAGTGTCCGAAGAGGCAAAGGCGATCATTGCCAAAAAGCCGAACCTGCGCCTGCTCGTGACAGGCGGCCTGCCTGACCCGCGGTCGCGCGGCATTACCGCAAAAACGGTTGCCGGCGGCCTTCTGGTCCAGAGCCGCGATAGCGGCGTGATCGAGGATGTCGAGCTGAAGGTCGTGACCAAGCGCGCCCCGACGGCGACCGAGATGGAAGACCTGAAGTTTGCCTACAAGGTGGCCAAGCACGTCAAGTCGAACGCCATCGTCTATGCCAAGCAAGGCCAGACGGCGGGTATCGGCGCTGGCCAGATGAGCCGCATCGATTCCGCCCGTATCGCCGGTCTGAAGGCTGAGGATGCCGCCAGGGCGATGGGTTGGGCAGAGCCGATGACCAAGGGTTCGGCGGTCGCCTCGGAAGCCTTCTTCCCGTTTGCCGACGGCCTGCTTTCGGCAATTTCGGCCGGTGCTACCGCCGTTATCCAGCCGGGTGGCTCCATGCGCGATGCGGAAGTGATTGCCGCTGCCGACGAGCATAACGTCGCCATGGTCTTCACCGGCATGCGCCACTTCCGGCACTGATTGGCCGGCCTCACATTATCTGCCGGCCGGATAGGGTGTTCTGACTAAAAGAACCAATCCGGCCGCCAGAAAGACGATCAGCATGGCCATGCCGAGATGAGCCGAACCGCTCGCATAGGTGACAATCGAAAAGGACAGGGTGGCGAGAAAGCTCGTCGCCCGTCCTGAAAGCGCATAAAGGCCGAAATAACGGCCAGTCTCCGAAAGACTGATGGAGCGCGCGAGATAGGATCTCGATGAGGCCTGGACGGGGCCGAAGGCGATCCCGATCAACAGGCCGAACAGTATATAGGCCTTTTCCGCCGCCGTGCCGAACCATCCTCCACTATCGATCTGCGAAAGCGGTATCAGGCCGAACAGGACCGAGTCCGGGCGGGTAGAGACGATCCCGATCGTCGCGATGAGCAGCAGGGCGAGGCTTGTTACGATCACGGCTTTGGAGCCGAGCGCGCGATCCAGAAGGCCGGCTGCGATGCAGGAGAAGATCGCGACGACATTCAGGATAATGCCGTAAATGCCGATCTCGATGGTAACCCAACCGAACATACCGGCTGCAAAGGTGCCGCCGAGGATCAGAAGGCCGTTGACACCATCCTGATAGAGCATCCGGGCGATAAGGAATTTCGCGATCCCACGGCGCTGTTTCAGCTCCTTCAGGGTGCTGCCGAGTTCGCTAAGGCCGAAGCGGACGGCAGTGCCAAACGGCAATCCTTTCTTTGCGTCGGGGGTGAAGAGAAACATCGGCAATATGAAAACGAGATACCAGAGTGCCGCGATCGGGCCGGTGATGCGCGCATCCTCGCCGAGTGCCGGATCAAGACCGAAAAGCGGGGGGATGCCGATCAGGGTCAGGCCGGTTTCTGGATTTGCCGCGAGTAGCGTCACGACGGCGATCAGCACGATCATCCCGCCGAGATAACCCAAGCCCCAGGCGATGTTGGAGATCCTGCCGACCTCATCCCTGGAGATGAGGCGGGGCATCATGGAATCGTTGAAGACGATGGAGAATTCCGCCGCTATCGAGGCCAGGATCATGAAGGTGATCGACAGGATAAGCGGGGAGCCTGGTGCGGCGAACCACAACATCAGCAGGCTTGCGATTTTCACGGCGGCAAAGCTTGCGATCCAGGGCTTGCGCGCACCGGACTGATCGGCGATCGAGCCGAGAACCGGCGACAGGATGGCGATGACGATCGAGGAGATCGTCGCCATGTTGCTCCATGCCGCCTGAGCCGAGATCGGGTCGTCGGTTAGCCGCGCGACGAAATAGGGGCCGAAGATGAAGGTCGTGACAACGGTAAAGAAGGGTTGCGCCGCCCAGTCGAACAGCATCCAGCCCCAGATACCGCGCCGGTTTGTCTTCGCCGGCGCTTTATCGATGTCGTGACCTCCCATCCAGTCCCTCGCTCTAAGCTAGTCGTCCGTGTGCCAGATCCCCAAGCAGGCCGGCCGCCACGGAGATCTTCGGCAGGGTGAGGTCGCCGCTATCGCTGAGTGCCATCAGTTCGGCTCCTATGCGGTTCACACGTACGCGATCGGCGGCAATCCAGGCCTGAACCGGCTTCTTGTCCTTCCGGTGCTCCGTGAGCGCCGTGATGACGATGTCACGCCGCGCGGAGGCAAGCTGCTGCAGGCCGCGGGAGAGCGCCAGGCTCTCGTAGTGATCCGACGTGCCGATCCTTTCCCCGGCAACGATCAGACGGTTGACACGGAAGGTCTTGGTGACGCCGAAATAGCTTTCCGCAGCGCGGGCCATGCTCTCGCCGGTTCGATCGGCGATCAGCATGATTTCCGGGGCGATGACGAGAGCCGACAGTGTCCGGATATCGGTGATCAGGCTTGCCGGTGCGCCCTGAGCCTCAAGTTCGGCGGCAAGCGGCGCCGTTTCGGCAATCACTTCCTCGGTCATGGCGCCATGCAGGCCCTTGATCGCAGCCTTGAGCCTTGCAACGGCCTCGGTCAGCGGTGCGGCGCTGATCTGCGTCTGAAGGGCGAGATAGGTACCGATGATGATGATGCGGTTGATCTGCGCATGCAGATCGCTCTGAACCGATCCCGGGATGCGATTGTCCAGCGCATCGACCTCGGCCCATAGACGCGGCAGGTCGAAGCCGTCACGGATGAGGAAGATCGCTTTCACGACATTCGCTGCGGTCGCGCCGGTCATGTCGCTCATCATCTGGATGAAGCCCGGACCGCCGCGGTTTACCGCTTCGTTTGCAAGTGCGGTTGCGACGATTTCACGATGCAGGCGATGGTTTTCGATATCGCCTGCATAGGGCTTCTGCATCTTGGCCGGGAAATAGGCCTTGAGGATCGCCGCGAAATACGGGTCATCCGGAATGGAGCTTTCAAGCAAAGCGTCGAAGAGGACGATCTTCGAATAGGAGAGCAGAACGCCGATTTCCGGGCGGGTCAGGGGCTTGCCTGCCGCATAACGCTCGGCCAGTTCCGCATCGTCCGGCAGGGTCTCGACCTTGCGGTTCAGCTTGCCCTGCCCTTCCAGCACGGACATCAGGCGGGAGAGCTGTTCGCGGTTACCGATGCCCCTGCGCTCGATCAACGAGATCGACAGAGGTTGGAGGTAGTTGTTGCGAAGAACCAATTCCCCCACTTCATCGGTCATGGAGGCCAGAAGCTTGTTGCGCTTGTCACGCGGCAGGCGACCGTCATGCATGGCGGCATTGAGCGCGATCTTGATATTGACCTCGACGTCGGAAGAGTTGACGCCGGCGGAATTGTCGATCGCATCGGAATTGCAGCGTCCGCCCGCAAGCGAATAGGCAATGCGGCCCTTCTGAGTGACACCGAGATTGGCGCCCTCGCCGATCACCTTGGCGCGCACCTCGCCCGCCGTGACGCGGATCGGGTCATTGGCACGATCGCCGACTTCCGTATCCGTTTCGACAGCTGCACGAATATAGGTGCCGATGCCGCCGAACCAGAGAAGATCGGCTTCACTCTTCAAGATCGCCGTCATGATTTCGAATGGCGTGGCCGTCGTCTTGTCCAGCCCGATGGCCGTGGCCGCCTGTTTGGTCAGCTTTACCGACTTTTCCGAGCGGGAAATGATCATCGCGCCTTCAGACAGGGTGCTGCGATCATAATCCTGCCAACTGGACCGCGGCAGGGCGAACATGCGGTTGCGCTCCCTGAAGGACTTTTCGGTATCCGGATCCGGATCGATGAAGATGTCGCGGTGATCGAACGCAGCGATCAGGCGGATTTTTGGCGAGAGCAGCATGCCGTTGCCGAAGACGTCGCCGGACATGTCACCGACGCCGATGACGTTGAACGGCGTCGTCTGGATGTCGACATCCATTTCACGGAAGTGGCGCTTGACGGCTTCCCATGCGCCGCGGGCGGTGATGCCCATCTTCTTGTGGTCGTAACCTGCCGATCCGCCGGAGGCGAATGCGTCATCGAGCCAGAAGCCGGCTTCCTGTGCCAGGCCATTGGCGGTGTCGGAGAAGGTTGCGGTGCCCTTGTCGGCGGCTACGACGAAATAGGGGTCGTCACCATCGATGCGGATCGTGTCCTTCGGTCCGACGATCTCGCCCTCGATAATGTTATCGGTGATCGACAGAAGCGTGCGGATATAGGTCTTGTAGGCTTCCTTGCCGGCATTGAAGACTTCATCACGCGAGCCACCTGCTGGCAGCATTTTCGGGAAGAAGCCGCCCTTTGCGCCGACCGGCACGATAACGGCGTTCTTCACCTGCTGGGCCTTGACCAAGCCAAGCACTTCGGTCCGGTAATCCTCGCCGCGATCCGACCAGCGCAGGCCGCCGCGGGCGACCTTGCCGAAACGTAGGTGCACGCCTTCGACCTCCGTGCCGTAGGCAAACATTTCGCGGAAGGGGCGAGGCTGCGGCAGGCCGTCGAGAAGCTCGGGATCGAACTTGAAGGCCAGCATCCTTCTCGGCGCGCCATTTTCATCACGCTGGAAATAGTTGGTGCGCAGCGTCGAATCGATGGCGTTGACGAAGCGCCTCAGCGTGCGATCCTCGTCGAGGCTGGGAACGGCTGAAAGGCCGATCTCGATGGCGCCGTGAAGCTGTACCAGTTTCTTCGTCCGCGCCTTTTCGGCGAGATCCGGGTCGAAACTGGTCTGGAAAAGCTTGAAAATGGTCGCTGCCGCTTCGGGATATTTTACCAGCGTATCGGCGATATAGGCTTGGGAATAGACGATGCCGGTCTGGCGCAGATAACGGGCATAGGCGCGCAGAACCGTGGTTTCTCGGGCCGAAAGGCCGGCAAGCAGAACGAGGCGGTTGAAGCCGTCATTGTCGACCGATCCCTCGAATGCCAGAAGAAACGCCTCTTCGAGCAACGGGCCTTCCTGCGAAAGGTCGATCTCGCGCCCGTCACGCAGTTGCAGTTCCATGTCATGCAGGACGATCAGTTTAGCATCCGGACCGACGTGGATTTCGAAGGTCTGCTCGCTGACCACCCGGAAGCCGAGGTTTTCCAGAAGCGGTACGCGGCGCGAGAGAGAAAGATGATGGTCCCCGTGGAAGATTTTCAGCGAGACGCTGTTGGCCTCATCCGTCGTGCGCTTGTAGAATTCGATGCGGACGGTCTCTCCGGAGGCGCAGGCAGCGATGTCCGGCAGATCGGCAAAGGTTTCTTCCGGTGTGAAGGCTTCCTGGAAGGCATTGGTTACGGAAAGCCGGGGGCCGTTTTCGGCCAGGAGCGAGAACTGCTCTTCCCAGGGCGTGGAGATCAGGCGGATCGCTTCCTCGAGTTTTGCCTGGCTTATGCGGGGCGTCTTGCCGCCGCGGCGACCGATGATGAAGTGGACGCGTGCCACACCGCCTTCGGGGAAAGCGGGATAATAGGCCGATACATGGCCCTCGAATACGCGCGCCAGATAAGCGCCGACCTTTTCGCGGACCAGTGAATTATAGTCCTCGCGCGGCACGTAAACGATCGTCGAGACGAAGCGGTCGAAATGGTCGATACGGGCGAGGGTGCGCACCCTCGGCCTCTCGCTCAATTCCATGATCTGTTCACAGAATTTCGCCAGAAGATCGGTATCGATCTGGAAGAGATCGTCACGCGGATAGGATTCGAGCGTGTTTTCCAGCATACGACCGGAATGGCTGTAAGGATCGAAACCGAAATGCCGATCGATGTCATCGACCTTTTCGCGCAACAACGGGATTTCACGGACGGAGTGGGTATAGGCCGTCGCGGTGAAAAGACCGACGATCCGCAGTTCGCCGACGACATGACCGTTCTCGTCAAACCGCTTTACCCCGATATAGTCCATATAGGCGCGTCGATGGACAACGGATTTCACATTCGCCTTGGTGACGATGAGGAATTGCGGCCCGTCGAGGAATTCGAGAATTTCCGGCGTGGTCGTCACCTGGTCCTTGCCCTGGCGCAGAACCAGAACGTCCGGATCGGACAGAATGCCGAGGCCCCTGCCCTTGCCGCGTTCCACGGTCGCCTTGGATCCCTTGCCGGAATAGACGTATTCGCGCATGCCGAGGAAGGTGAAGTTGTCGTCCCTCAGCCAATCGAGGAAGGCCAAAGCCTCTTCACGATTGGCGCCTTTGCGGGGTTTGGCATTCAAGAGCTGCTTGGCGGCGCCATCCATGGTGTCGAGCATGGCGGACCAGTCGGTAATCGACAGATGCACTTGGTCGAGGATGAAGCGGATGCGCTCGATCAGATGATTTGCCTGCTCCTCGTTCAGTTGGGCGATATGGAGCTGGATGAGGCTGACCTGATGGGCGGGGTCGGTCGGCTCGTCATTGCTGCGCAGCGCCGGCTCCTTGCCCGGCTCGATCGTCAGGATCGGATGTACGGCCATGGCGACGCCACGATGGCTGGCTGTCACCTCGCCCATGACGGAATCGAACAGGAACGGCATGTTCCGATCGATCACGGTCAAGACCCAGACGGCTATTCCGTCGGGTTCGACGCCTGGTATCTGGGTGACGGTGATATCAGCACGGAGGCGGTTCCACGCCTTGACGCGGGCTGCAGCATGCGCTGCGGCGATCCCGAGCATTTCCGGGGTATAGCTTGCGAGATCGTCGTCGCTTGCGCGTCCGAACAGAATGGCTGGATCGAGAAAGTCCTTGCCGGCCTTGCTCGCGAATGACCGCGCCCCATCCATCTGCTTGCTGCGCTTGGGGCTATTCTTCCAGACCATGATCTCTCCCTTTTCTGGCTGAATGCTGCAGAGAACGGCGCGAATCCGTTCACATTGGAGCAGTTAGCACTGTTTTGCGCAGCAATCTTGACAGGATTTGGCAAAGAATTGTTGCCACGACAATAAAATCGATTTTTTCAGCATGTGATCATGAATATAGCCCCGTATCGTCCGATACCCTCATAGGATATGCAGATAGGGGCAATCCAAAAGGCTATGGGGCCAAAGCGAGTGAAGCGCCGGATTGCGCGTAACGGGCCGTTGATCTTGGTTCAAAGGCATAATATTCGTAGCCCTCATGACCTATTTCCCAGCCAAACTGCTTGCGGGCTACCGCAACTTCATGAGCGGACGCTATACGGACGAGCGCGAGCGTTACCGTGTTCTTGCCGAAAACGGACAGAAGCCGCACACGCTTTTGATTGCCTGTTGCGATTCCCGCGCTGCGCCGGAAACGATTTTCGACTGCGGTCCGGGTGAGCTTTTCGTGGTTCGCAACATTGCCAACATGGTGCCGCCCTATGAGCCGGACAGCCAGTTCCATGGCACGTCGGCGGCGCTCGAATATGCCATTCAGGTGCTGGAAATTCGGGATATCGTGGTCATGGGCCACGGTCGCTGCGGGGGCATTCAAGCGGCATTGGATCCGGCGCTCGAGCCGCTTTCGCCGGGTGACTTCATCGGCAAGTGGATTGGCCTGGTCAGGCCTGCGGCCTCGCAGATCCAGAGCAATAACCTGATGACGGCATCCGAGCGTCAGACGGCTCTCGAGCGGGTTTCGATCCGCAATTCGATCGCCAATCTTGCGAGCTTCCCGTTCATCAGATCGCTGACGGAAAAGGGTGAACTGTCGGTTCACGGTGCCTGGTTCGATATCTCGAGCGGGGAACTCTGGGTTATGAACCAGAAGGGTGATTTCATCCGCCCCGATCCGGAAACGGAACTGGCGCCTGCCGAAGAGGATCAGGCGCCTGCTCCCTGACGCTTAGTTGCCGTCGATCTCGGCGCCCATGTAAGCAATGGCGCGCTGATAGACGGTCGCGGCATTCCAGCCCTGGATGGCTACGAAGCTCGGCTGGCCGGGCTGGTAGCCGGCACCAGAAACCCAGCCGTGGCCCTTTAGGAAGTTGGCGGTCGATGCGAGCGCATCGGCACGCGAACCGACCATGTCGATATGTCCGTCGCCATCGCCATCTGCGCCATAACGAATAACGTTGAGCGGAAGGAACTGCGTCTGGCCGATTTCGCCATGCGCAGCGCCCTTGGCGCTGGTGCTCAGGTCACCACGTGCGACAAGCTGCAGAGCGGCGTAGAGCTGCTCGGTGAAAAAGTCGGAGCGGCGGCAGTCATAAGCGAGTGTCGCAACGGCCGAGAGGGTGTGCTGGTTGCCCATGAACCTGCCGAAGCCTGTCTCCATGCCCCAGATCGCAATGATCGGGCCGGCAGGAACACCATAACGGCGCTCAAGGCGATCGAAGAGCGAGGCGTTGGCGGACTTCATCTTCTTGCCCTGGGAGATGATGGTCGTGGCGCCGCGCTTCTTCAGAAACTCCTCGAAGGAAAGCTTGAAGCTCTTCTGGCCGCGGTCGGCGCTGATCGTCGGGCGATTGTAGGTCACGTTTGCGAAGGCACGGTCGACCACTGCCGGGCTGATGCCATTCGAGGGAGCAACGCGCTTGAAATCCTGAACCCATCGATCGAAGCCAGATGAATCATTGCCGCATTGCTGCGCAGCGGCTGGACCTGCGATCGTGAGTGCGGTGAAGGCCAGTCCTGCGAGTAGAAGCTTGTTCATGCTTTAATCCGTGTTTGCCGTTCAGCGGCGGTGCATCCCTGCCCCACTATTCGTTGCAAATGTTCCGGGTTGCAAGCAAACACAACCCGAATGTGCATGAATAGTTCGTGAGGACATTCTTACAAAAAGAAAACCCCGCCTGATGGCGGGATTTTCTATATCGATATGCTTAACAATTTCTAATTTATCAGGCAGCTGCCTGACGCGGCTTGATAAGGCCGCGGTTGACCAGCAACTCGGCGATCTGGATTGCGTTGAGTGCGGCGCCCTTGCGAAGATTGTCGGAAACGACCCAGATGTTGAGGCCGTTCTCGACCGTCGCATCCTCGCGGATACGAGAAATGTAAGTTGCGTCTTCGCCAGCGGATTCGATCGGGGTGATGTAGCCGCCGTTCTCATGCTTGTCGATGACGAGGCAACCCGGCGCTTCGCGCAGGATGTCACGGGCCTGATCGGCAGTGATCTCGTTTTCGAACTCGATGTTGACCGACTCGGAGTGACCGATGAAGACCGGAACGCGCACGGCCGTGCAGGTGACCTTGATCTTCGGGTCGAGCATCTTCTTGGTCTCGGCGAGAACCTTCCACTCTTCCTTCGTATATCCGTCTTCCATGAAGACATCGATATGCGGGATGACGTTGAAGGCGATACGCTTGGTGAACTTCTTCGATTCGATCGGATCGGCCACGAAGACGGCACGCGTCTGGGTGAAGAGTTCGTCCATGCCTTCCTTGCCGGCGCCGGAGACCGACTGGTAGGTGGAAACGACGACGCGCTTGATCTTGGCGAAGTCATGCAGCGGCTTGAGCGCAACAACGAGCTGGGCGGTCGAGCAATTCGGGTTGGCGATGATGTTCTTCTTGGTGAAGCCAGCGACCGCATCCGGGTTCACTTCCGGAACGATCAGCGGCACTTCCGAATCGTAACGCCAGGCGGAAGAGTTGTCGATCACGACGCAACCCTGCGCGCCGATCTTGGGCGACCACTTCTTGGAAATATCGCCACCGGCGGACATCAGGCAGATGTCGGTATCGGAGAAATCGTAGTTCTCAAGGTTCGAGACCTTCAGCGTCTTGTCGCCGAAAGATACTTCGGTGCCCTGGCTGCGGGCGGAGGCCAATGCGACAACCTCGGAAGCCGGAAAGCCGCGTTCTGCCAGGATGTTCAGCATTTCCCGGCCGACATTGCCGGTAGCGCCGGCGACTGCAATCTTGAAACCCATGTCTATGCTCTCTTTCTGTCTCTCCTCGGTCGGTGAGGGGGAAGCCGTACCTAAGCGGCACGGTGTTCCTTGTCCCCGGCCTTGCCGGGGAGAGAGCGGCGGCCAGAGACGTCAGACGGTTTTCGTCGTCGTTTTGGCCATGGTTTTGGAGAAAGCGAAAAAACGCTGTCCGGCTTGATCAGCCGGCAGGCAAGATGCAGCGATGTCAAAGTCGCAGGCGATCATTTGGGCGTTTTCCCGTTCGCGCATGTGTTTAGAACATTTTGGAATGGAGTCAAGCTGCGTGGAGCATCCATGCGGCCTCGCTTGAAAGCCGCTCTTTAGACGAAAGTCATAATCCCAAAGCATCACTCACCGGATGTCCTGATTTCTGTCAATCTGAGAGCATCGCGTTACGGTTGTTTTGGCAAAGGAGGAAAGGCCAAAACAGTTACTAGGGCGCGTGGTTTCACCTTGTGGGAGGACGACAATGGCAAATGTCGCAACGGCGGCTGATAGCAGAACAAAGCCGATGACGCCCGAAGAGAGGAAGGTGATCATCGCCTCCTCGCTCGGTACTGTGTTCGAGTGGTACGATTTCTATCTTTACGGAACGCTGGCTGCGATTATCGGCAAGCAGTTCTTCTCGCAATTCCCACCGGCGACGCAGGCGATTTTCGCACTCCTGACATTTGCCGCAGGCTTCCTGGTCCGGCCGTTCGGCGCCCTGGTCTTCGGTCGCCTCGGTGACCTGGTTGGCCGAAAATACACATTTCTTCTCACCATCCTGATCATGGGCCTATCGACCTTCGCTGTCGGTCTTCTGCCGAGCTATGACCAGATCGGTGTCATTGCCCCCATCATTCTTGTGCTGCTTCGCATGGCTCAAGGCCTGGCGCTGGGTGGCGAATATGGCGGTGCGGTGGTCTATGTTGCCGAGCATTCGCCGCGCAACAGGCGCGGTTTCTACACTGCCTGGATCCAGACCACGGCCACATTGGGCCTGCTTCTATCACTGTTCGTGATCGTGACCTTGCGCATGAATCTCGGTGAGGAGGCATTCCAGACGACGCAGCCGATCTTATTCGGCCTTCAAGGCGGATGGCGCATTCCCTTCCTCCTGTCGATCATCTTGCTGATCATCTCGATCTACATTCGTCTGCAGATGCATGAATCACCGCTCTTCAAAAAGATGAAGGAAGAAGGAACCCAGTCGAAGGCGCCGCTTTCTGAAGCTTTCGGCACCTGGAACAACGGCAAGATCGTGCTAATCGCGCTGTTCGGCCTCGTGATCGGTCAGGCGGTCGTCTGGTATACGGGGCAGTTCTATGCCCTGTTCTTCCTGCAGACCGTGCTGAAGGTCGATCTTCTCACTGCCAACGTGCTGATCGCCTGGGCGCTGATCATCGCTACCCCCTTCTTCCTGGTGTTCGGTTCGCTCTCTGACCGGATCGGACGCAAACCGGTGATCCTGGCGGGCTGCATCCTTGCGGCAGCGACTTACTTTCCGCTGTTCAGTGCGCTAACAACGGCTGCCAATCCGACCTATGCTAACGCTATCGAGACAGTGAAGGCAGAGGTATCGGCTGATCCCGCTACTTGCGGCTCGCTGTTCGACCCGGTCGGGATTCGCACCTTCACGACACCTTGCGACGTGATGCGCCGAACCATGTCGCAGCAGGCCTTCCGCTATACACAGGTGAGCGCACCTGCCGGTTCGCCGGCCCAGCTCATCATCAACGGCGGTACCCCGATCGTCTTCACGGATGCTCCGGCTTTCAGTGCAGCGCTCGGTCCTGCCATGGTGGCGGCCGGCTATCCGGCAGCCAATGACCCGGCAAAGGTCAAGGTCGACGGGTTCTTCGCTGCGCTTGCCAACGGTCAGTCGCTGAAAATCATCGCAATCCTGACGGTCATGGTCATCTACGTGACCATCGTCTACGGCCCGATCGCTGCTGCACTTGTCGAGTTCTTCCCGACCCGCATCCGCTATACGGCGATGTCGCTGCCTTACCACATTGGTAACGGCTGGTTCGGTGGCCTGCTGCCGGCCACCTCCTTTGCGATCGTCGCCTCCACCGGCGATATCTTCGCAGGTCTTTGGTATCCGGTTATCTTCGCGCTCTTGACGGTCGTTATCGGCGTCCTGTTCGTCCGCGAGAAACGGGACGTCGATCTGGCGAACTGAGGCGGATCAGCATAAAAAAGGGCCCGGCACATCGTGCCGGGCCCTTTCGTTATTTTTCGCGGGTTAGGCCGAAAGTGCCTGGAATTCCTTGAGAATTGAGTCGCCCATCTCGGTCGTGCCGACCTGGCGGCAACCTTCCCCCATGATGTCGCCGGTGCGGATGCCCTTGTCGAGAACCGTGGCGATCGCCTTTTCGAGATGATCGGCTTCCGCAATCATGTTGAACGAATAACGCAGGCACATGGCGAAGGAGGCGATCATCGCGATCGGGTTCGCGATTCCCTTTCCGGCGATGTCCGGTGCCGAACCGTGCACGGGTTCATACATGGCCTTGCGCTGGCCGGTCTTGGCATCCGCTGCACCAAGCGAGGCGGAAGGCAGCATGCCGAGCGAGCCGGTCAGCATGGCGGCCACATCCGACAGCATGTCGCCGAAGAGATTGTCGGTGACAATGACGTCAAACTGTTTTGGGGCGCGCACCAGTTGCATGCCGCCGGCATCGGCCAGCATATGCTCCAGCTTGACGTCCGAATAGGAGCGCTTGTGGGTTTCGGTCACGACCTGGTTCCACAGAACGCCGGACTTCATGACATTGCGCTTTTCCATCGAGCAAACGGTATTCTTGCGCGTGCGGGCAAGCTCGAAGGCAACACCGGCGATACGTTCGATCTCGTAAGTGTCGTAAATCTGCGTGTCGATGCCGCGTTTCTGGCCGTTGCCGAGATCGATGATTTCTTTCGGCTCACCGAAATAAACGCCGCCGGTCAGCTCGCGAACGATGAGGATGTCGAGGCCTTCGACGAGTTCCGGTTTCAGCGACGAAGCGGAGGCCAGTGCCGGGTAGCAGATTGCCGGGCGCAGGTTGGCGAAAAGCTCCATATCCTTGCGCAGACGCAGGAGGCCGGCTTCGGGGCGAACCTCATAGGGAACCGTATCCCATTTCGGGCCACCGACGGCGCCGAACAGAACGGCATCCGCCGCCATTGCCTTGGCCATGTCCTCTTCGGAAATCGCAACGCCGTGTGCATCATAGGCGCTACCGCCGACAAGGCCTTCGTCGAGCGAGAAATCGGCCTTCATTGCATCGTTCATGTAGGCGATGATCTTGCGCACTTCGCCCATGGCTTCAGGGCCGATACCGTCACCGGGAAGAAGGAAGAGGTTCTTTGCCATTCGTCTGCTGTCCTTGCAGGTTCTGCAGGCTCACAATCCTTCACGCAGCATTGCTGCGCCTGTAAAACCCCTTATCCGAGCCTGCCGCAGGACAAGGGGCCTTATCCATTAGAGCCAAGGACGATCGCTGCGGTTCTTCGTCTCGAAGCTCGCGATTGCAGCATCGCTTTTCAGCGTCGAGGCAATGTCATCCAGTCCTTCAAGAAGGATCTGGCGACGACCGGCGTCGATATCGAAATGAAGACGGCCACCATCCGGGCCGGTGATTTCCTGGGCTTCGAGATCGACCGTCAGGATGGCATTCGAGCCACGCTCTGCGTCATCCATCAGCTTTTCCAGATCTTCAGGGCTAACGACGATCGGCAGGATGCCGTTCTTGAAACAGTTATTATAGAAAATATCGGCGAAGCTGGTGGAAATCACGCAGCGGATGCCGAAATCCAGCAATGCCCAGGGAGCGTGTTCGCGGGACGAACCACAGCCGAAATTGTCGCCGGCAACGATGATTTTGGCATCGCGATAAGCCGGTTTATTCAATACGAAATCAGGGTTCTCGGAACCATCCTCGCGATAACGAGCCTCGGCGAACAGGCCCTTTCCAAGACCAGTGCGCTTGATCGTCTTGAGATAGTCCTTCGGAATGATCATGTCGGTGTCGACATTGACAACCGGAAGGGGGGCGGCAACGCCCGTCAGCTTTTCGAATTTTTCCATGATCGGCCTCCACGAAGACTTTATAGCGCTGCCATAAAGTATTTTCAGGAGAATTTGAAGTCCGATTCAGTACCAATCGGTACGCCGTTCGGTGGCGCACCATGACCGGCTGATTTAAGGACTTACATGTCGATGATGGTACCGCGACCGTCGTTCCAGACGCGCATGTCTCTCTGCTTGGTTTTCGCACGAACCGGCACGGGTTTCAGCTTGCTCGAAAGCATCTTTCCGATGGAAAGAATTGCAAGCGTTCCCATGAATGCAATCGTCAGCGATGCCGTCAAAAGGGCAGCCGCAGCAAGCAGGGCAATTGCCGTTATGATAACGAAAAAGGACCGAATGTTTTGCATGTCCAAACCTTTCTTCGTGTGAAAATGTGGGCCTTGTCATCCCGGCTTGCAAGAGGTTCGTGCGGGTTTGATTGCCGGGATGTTAAAATATTGGCAAAAGAAGGCGATGGAATTCTTGAAAAATCATATTGCGCCGGTTCGTCGTTCGCTTCTCAGCGTTCCTGCCGACAATAGGCGTGCCTTGGAAAAAGCGCCGGGCCTTGATTGCGATGGCGTGATCTACGACCTCGAAGATTCCGTTGCGCTCGAGAAAAAGGCGGAAGCGCGCAACAATCTTGCGGATGCTTTCTCGCAGCAGCGTCCGTCGCTTCAGGAGCGGATCATCCGCATCAATCCGCTCGAAAGCGGGTTCGGGGAGGATGATCTGAAACTGGTTGCGCAGATCCTGCCGGATGCAGTTGCTCTTCCCAAGGTCGAACATGCCGACGAAATCGCTGCGGTGGGCGATATGCTTGCGCGGTTTGCTCCGGCGAGATCGATCGCTTTGTGGGCGATGATCGAGACGCCGAAAGGTGTTTTGAATGCAGCTTCGATTGCGGTGGCCGAGAACGGCCCGGAATGCCTTGTGGTCGGCTCGAATGACCTGCGCAAGGAGACCGGGGTTCCGGCGCAGCCGGGGCGGGCTTATCTGGTGCCATGGCTGATGCAGATCGTGCTTGCCGGCCGCGCCCATGGCGTCGATGTAATCGACAGCGTGTTCAACGATTTCAGGGACGATGCCGGATTTGCCGCCGAATGTGCGCAGGGCAGGGCAATGGGCTTTTCAGGAAAAATGCTCATTCATCCGGCGCAGGTCGATATTGCCAACCGTCATTTCGGACCGGACCCGCAATCCGTCGCTCAAGCAGAGGCGATCGTTTCGGCTTTCGAACGGCCGGAGGCACAAGGCCTCAACGTTATCAACCTTGATGGAAAAATGATCGAGCGCCTTCACTTCGAGGAGGCTAAGACACTTCTGGCGCAGGCCGCCATGATTTTTGCAAGAAAGAAGTCCCAATGAAACTTTATCGACTGCTGACTGCTCCGGACGATGCCTCATTCTGCCATAAGGTGACGGCCGCCCTAAACAAGGGATGGGAACTTTACGGTTCGCCGACCTATGCTTTCAACGCTGCAACCGGAATCATGCAGTGCGGTCAGGCGGTGACGAAGACCGTAGAGGGCAAGGATTATCATCCGGATATAAAGCTCGGCGAACAATAAGATGCCGCGGGTCAGCGCTGGGTGGCATTCTCGGCGCTGGCCTCGATCCGCTCCATGTCTTCGTCGCTCAGACCGAAGTGGTGGCCGATTTCATGGATCAGCACATGGGTGATGATATCACCCAGGGTTTCCTCGTTTTCAGCCCAGTAGTCCAGGATCGGGCGGCGGTAGAGCCGGATCCGGTTCGGAAGCTCTCCCGTTTCCACGGTAAACCGTTCGGAAATCCCACGCCCTTCGAAAAGCCCAAGCAGATCGAATGGCGTTTCCAGCGCCATGTCCTCGAAAACGTCATCATCCGGGAAATCCTCGATCTCAATGGTGAGATTGGTGGTGAGGGCCCTGAATTCTTCCGGAAGATGACCATAGGCATCGATCGCAAGCGACTCGAACGTGCTTATCGTTGGCGCATGGCGATCCTGCCAGTCGTCGGTTTGGTCAATGCGAGCCATTGGTTCTCCCTTTGTGAGAGACATATAAGGCCGATGATCCTTTTTTTCGAGATAAGAATCATCGCTATAGCAAATGAGGAAAAGATTCCTCTCCGGTGATGATTGACTCTCCTGCCGAGCTCTGGAATCTATAAGAACATAAAGTGAACATTTAGGACGGAGAGCTGACGCCATGGCCCATGCAGCCGCGGCGCAGGAGAAGCTATTTGCCCTGCGCGAACAGATCGCCAGATTGGAAGGCAGAAGCCTGCCGGCAATGGCGGCGGCGAAGATGGAGAATTTTGCCGCCCGATCGGGTGGTGAAGAGAAATTGTCCTTCGATATCGCGGCTCTCGATGATGCATTGAGCGGCGGTCTGCCGCTCGATTGCATTACCGAAATCCGTTCCGGATCATTTTCCGATGCTGGCGCGGCAACCGGCTTTTCCCTTTCGCTTGTCGGGCTGATGAAGGCGCGCAAGGCCGCTACAGGTCCGATGTTATGGATTGCTGACGGGTTTACCGCTGGCGAAATGGGTATTCCTTATGCTGGAGGCATCAGGCAGTTTGGCATCGATTCCCGGACGATATTTCATGCATCGCCTCGCAGGCTGGAGGATGCCCTGTGGCTTGCGGAAGGCGCGCTTGAAAGCAAGGCGTTTATAGCGACGATCCTTGAAGTTCATGCAAATCCCAAATCCTTTGGCTTGGCTGAAAGCCGAAGGCTCAGTCTCCGGGCAAAGGCGGCAGGGCGGCCGCTTTTCCTGCTGCGGCATGCAGGGAAGGAGGAGGCCAGCAGTGCTTCCTTCCGTCTGCTTGTCGAGCCGGCGCCGGCTCTCGAGCGACGCCTTCCGGATGGCAGCATGCTTGGCGGCAGCATTGGGCATCCGGTTTTCAACATCACCCTGGAGAAGAGCCGAAACCCGGCCCCTCTCAGCTTTCGTCTGGAGTGGAACCTTCATGACCGCCAATTTCACCTCGCCCGAGATCCAGGCAAATCTTCTTTCCACAAGTGGCCAGCGCATTCTGGCGCTTCACTTTCGGTATCTGCCGACCGACAGGATCGCCCGAAAGCTCTGGGGGCTGTCGTGGCGTTCGAAAGGGCGTCCTGACCATCCTCCGATCATCTGTGCCGGCAGGCGCGACAATGCATTGCGACTGGTTGCAATCGATGAAGTGGCGCAGACACGCAGCCTTAAGCGAGGGCAGGGGCTTGCCGAAGCGCGGGCCATGTATCCAGACATCGATGTCTTCGACGAGGATGAAAGAGCCGATTTTGCCCTTCTGGAAGCGATTGCCGACTGGTGTGATCGTTACACACCGCTTGTTGCCCTGGACGGAAAGGACGGGCTGTTCCTCGATATTACCGGCTGCACCCATCTTTTCGGAGGAGAGGATGCGATGCTTCGAGATATTCTTGCCCGGCTTTTTCAGATGGGTTTCGACGTGCGTGGATCGATTTCGAGCACGCCGGGCCTGTCCAGCGCGATCAGCCGGTTTGGGCACGGCGGAGTGATCGCAAGGGAGGGTATGGCGTCCGCGCTGGGCGCCTTGCCCGTGCACGCGCTTCGTCTCGATGAAAAAACGGTTGCTTCACTTTTGAAGCTTGGCCTGAAACGCGTTGCAAATCTGATGTCCATGCCAAGGGCACCGCTTGCCCGCCGGTTTGGTGCGCAGTTGCTGATGCGGCTCGATCAGGCACTGGGAACGAACGAGGAAGCTATATCGCCACGACGCCCGGTGGCGCCGCTTTCCGCCGAGCGCCGGTTGAGTGAGCCGATCCAGACGGAGGAAGATATTCTTGGCATGACAGCCGAGATTGCATCCTCTCTCAAACTGAGCCTGGAAAATCGCGGTGCCGGCGGCAAGGTGTTCGAACTTGTTCTCTTCCGCGTCGACGGGCGGGTGTTTCGGATTTCGGCAGGCGCTTCGCGTCCGTTGAGAGATCCGAAGCGGATCTCCGGCCTGTTTTCAGAGCGCCTCAATGCCATTCATGACGATCTGGATGCAGGTTTCGGTTTCGAACTTTTGCGTCTCAACGTGCTGCAGCATGATGTCTTCGATGAGCTTCAGGCGGATTTTTCGGGAAAAGGAGGGCGGGAGACATCGCTTGCTGATTTCATCGACAGGGTGTCCGCCCGGTTCGGCGCGGGTTGCCTCCAAGTCTATCAGCATCGGCAAAGCCACATTCCGGAACGTGCCGAAATCTTCCTTCCGGCGATTGCAGCACTGGAAAGGCCGCCTGAGCGCAGCGAAGCTATGCTATTCCTGCCGCAAGCCGATCGCCCCTTGCGGCTTTTGCGCAGCCCAGAGCCTGTCGAGGCTTTTGCAGCCCTCGTCCCCGATGGTCCGCCGCAGCAATTCCGCTGGCGGCATGTGATGCACATTGTCACCCGAGCCGAGGGGCCGGAGCGGATCTCACCGGAATGGTGGATCGACGACGAGAACGCAAAGGAGCGCGATTATTTTCGTCTCGAAAGCGAATTGGGACGGCTTTTCTGGGTTTTTCGGCTTGGTCGTTACGGGGATGATCCGCCTCCGACATGGCGTATCCATGGGGTCTTCGCATGATGGATGAACCCAGATTTTTCGAGATCGGCGCCAAGACGAATTTCTCCTTTCTTGAAGGGGCGGCGAGGCCTGAAGAGATGATCGTGTCCGCCAGCGTGCTTGGCCTTTCCGGATTGGGAATTGCCGATCGCAATTCCGTTGCCGGCGTGGTGCGAGCCTATAACCAGTTCAAGGAGCTGACCGCAGTTTTCGAGCGGCAGAAAGAAAAGGGCAGGGATGTTGCTGAAGACGAAGCCATCGAACCCTGCCGGTTTCAACCCGGCACCAGGCTAGGTTTTGCAGACGCTACGCCGGATATTCTTGCCTATCCGAAGAACCGGAAGGGCTGGGCCAATCTTTGCCGGCTCCTCAGTACCGGCAATCTGAGAGCGCAGAAGGGGGCCTGCATTCTGGAAGAATGGGATCTTCTGGAATGGTGTGACGAGATGATGCTGGCGGTCGTGCCGGATTTTTCCCGCGCCGAAGACAAGGTCTATCTGGCGGATCTCGATGAGCGGCTTGGTTCGTATCGGAAAAGATTCCGCAAGAATATCTACCTTGCTTTGTCGCCAACCTATGACGGGCGCGATCCCCTCGTTTTTGCTGCCTTTTCCCGGATCGCGCGGCAAAATCGCGTGCCGCTGATTGCGACAAACCTCCCGATCTTTAGCCTGCCCTATCGGCGCTCGTTGGCGGATGTGGTGACCGCAATTCGTCATCATGTGACGATACAGGAAGCGGGCTTTCGGCTTGCTCCGCATGGAGATCGGCATCTCAAGCCGGCATACGAGATGGCGCGGCTCTTCCATGCCTATCCGGATGCGGTGGAGAACACGGCTATATTTTTCGGCCAGCTTAGTTTCTCACTCAAGGCACTGGAGCATAATTATCCTGACGAAAGCGTGCCGGGAGAAACCGTTTCGGAAACGCTCGAGCGGCTGACATGGGAGGGCGCAACGCGCCGTTACGGGCAGAAGATACCGGAAAAGGTTTCCGGGCAGATCCGTTACGAACTCGATCTCATCAAGGAGATGAAATACGAACCCTATTTCCTGACTGTCCGCCATATCGTGTGGCATGCGCGTTATGAGCTGAAAATCCTGTGTCAGGGGCGGGGGTCTGCCGCCAATTCCACGGTCTGTTACTGTCTGGAGATCACGGAAGTTGACCCGACTATCACTTCCCTGCTTTTTGAACGCTTCATTTCAACCGAGCGGAACGAGCCGCCGGATATCGATGTCGACTTCGAGCATGGTCGGCGCGAAGAGGTCATCCAGTATATTTACAGCCATTACGGTTATCGTCATGCCGGGCTGACCGCTGCGGTGACGAGTTACCGGACCAGAATGGCCGGCCGCGAGGTCGCCAAGGCCTTCGGATTGTCGGAAGATGTTCAGGCCGCACTTTCGAGTACGGTCTGGGGCTGGTCGGAGGACGGGCTATCGGAGCGGGACGCCAAGGTAGCCGGTCTCGATGTCAAAGATCCCCTGACGAAGAAGGTCATTGCCCATGCACGGGAACTGATGGGCTTCCCGCGACATCTGACCCAGCATGTCGGCGGTTTTCTCATTACCCGCGACAGGCTCGACGAGGTGGTGCCGATCATGAAAACGGCAATGCCGGGCCGCTACATGATCGAATGGGATAAGGACGATCTCGATACGCTGAAGCTTCTGAAGATCGATGTCTTGGCACTGGGCATGCTGACCTGTTTGAAAAAAGCTTTCGAGCTTTTGCAGTACCATTACGATCGTGAAGAAACGTTGGCGGGCCTTCTGCAAAAAGGCGAAGATCCAAATGTTTACCGAATGATCTGCAGGGCCGATACGATCGGTGTCTTTCAGATCGAAAGCCGGGCGCAGATGAGCATGCTGCCCAGGCTCAGGCCCGAAAAATTCTACGATCTTGTCGTCGAGGTTGCGATCGTTCGACCCGGTCCTATTCAGGGTAACATGGTTCATCCTTACCTGAAGCGCCGAGAGATGAGGAATGCCGGCAAAGAAATCCCCTATGAGCGACCTGAGTTGAAAGAGGTTCTGGAACGGACGCTGGGCGTGCCGCTCTTTCAGGAACAGGCTATGCAAATCGCCATCAAGGCAGCCGGTTTTCCGCCGGAGAAGGCTGACCAGCTACGTCGATCAATGGCGACCTTCAAACGTTCGGGACGTGTCAGTGAATTCGAACGCGATTTTATCGCGGGCATGCGAAAAAACGATTACAGGGAGGAGTTCGCGAAGCAGTGCTTTGAGCAAATCAAGGGGTTTGCCGAATACGGATTTCCGGAAAGTCATGCAGCATCCTTCGCTCTCCTCGTCTATGCATCTTCGTGGATCAAGACCTATTATCCGGATGTCTTCTGTGCAGCTTTGCTGAATTCACAGCCCATGGGCTTCTATGCCCCGGCGCAGCTGATCCGGGATGCGCGTGAACATGGCGTGAGCGTTTTTCCGGTCGATATCAATCACTCGGAATGGGACTGCACTCTGGAAGCGGTACCATTTGATCCGGCCAGGGTAAACCTGCGTCATGCAAGCATGCGGGATGTCATCAAGACCCGCTACGGAATAAGGCTCGGCTTTCGCCAGGTCAAAGGTTTGAGCGAAGATGACATGCGCGACAAGCTCACTACCAATCGCGATGAGGGTTACCGGAGCGTTCATGACCTCTGGCTCCGGTCCGGACTGGATAAGGCCAGCCTCGAGCGGCTTGCCGATGCCGATGGTTTCGGTTCGATCGGCTTGAGCCGCCGTCAGGCATTATGGGCGGTGAGGGGGCTGGATGTGAAAGCCGCTCTCAACAATTCTAACTTGTTTGAGATAGCCGGGCCTGCGGATCTTCGACCGGAGCCTCAGGCTCACTTGCCCTTGATGCTACCGGGAGAAGAGGTGATCGAAGATTATCGTCATCTGTCACTTTCCCTCAAAGCTCATCCGGTCTCCTTCCTGCGCGAGGAATTCCGCTCTATGGGCATTGTGCCAAGCGTTGATCTTCTCAACATCCAAAATGGCCAGCGGGTAACGATCGGCGGCATCGTGCTGGTGAGACAGCGCCCGGGATCGGCAAAAGGTGTAATCTTCATCACGCTCGAAGATGAAACGGGTGTTGCCAATGCGATTGTCTGGCCGAAGACTTTTGAAAAATATCGTTCCGTGGTCATGGGCGCACGATTGGTGAAGATCCGGGGGAGGCAGCAAAGCCAGAGCGGTGTCATTCATACGGTCGTCGAACATATCGAGGATATGACGCCGATGCTGGGCCTGCTGCAGAAGGAAGCCAGACGTTTCGGAGACCCAAAATCCGATGAGGCTATCAAGTCCGGCGGTGGATCGTGGAAACCCAAGGCGCATTCCATTGGCTTGCCCCTTAAGCAAATTTCCGATCCCATAGATCCACAAGGGAGCGATCCGGCGCAAGTCATGCCTAAAGGGCGAAATTTTCATTAAATTCTCTCATTGCCGCATTCCTCAACGTAACAGATCTTGCGAAATAAAAGGCCGATCCAGAATCCTTTTTCGAAGACGTGCCGAGCAGTCTGAATGGACTGCGTTTGATTGGATTTATATGTGTCGATGTGCTAATTTAAATCGGCGCTTTGCAACTGGGAGGCTTCGATGCGTGAACCGGACATGCAGAAACTCGACACATTGGTCAGCCGCCTTGTTGGTGATGTCGGTGCAGCCGTGACGGGAGCGCTGGTCGTGCTGGGTGACCACGTGGGTATTTTCAGGGCAATGGCGGATGGTGAGCCTGTCCAGGCCGCTGAACTGGCGGCTAAAACAGGTGTGAAGGAGCGATATCTGAGGGAGTGGCTAAGTGCCCAGGCTGCTGCCGACTATATCTGCTACGACGAGCGAACGGATCGCTTCAGCCTGTCGCCTGAACAGGCCATGGTTTTCGCCGAAGAAAACAGCCCGGCCTTTTTCGTCGGAGCGTTCGAAGTCGTTCAATCCATGTGGATGGATGAACCGAAGATTGCCGACGCGTTTCGAACGGGTAAGGGCGTCGGTTGGCATGAGCACAGCAATTGCCTCTTCCGAGGGACTGAACGGTTTTTCCGTCCCGGTTACAACAGCTACCTCGTTGCCGACTGGATCCCAGCTCTCGATGGCGTAGAGGCAAAACTCAAGGCTGGGGCCAGTGTTGCGGACATCGGATGCGGCCACGGCGCATCGACCATTCTGATGGCGCAGGCATATCCGGCCTCGCGGTTCATAGGGTTTGACTACCATGGACCATCGATCGAGAGAGCAAGAGCGACCGCCGAGAGTGCAGGAGTGGCGGATCGGGTAACTTTCGAGCAGTCACCCGCTGCTGCTTTCCCGGGTCGTGACTATGACTTCATTGCGATGTTCGACTGCCTTCACGACATGGGAGATCCCGTCGGTGCAGGGCGGCATGTCAGGGAAACACTTGCGACGGGCGGAACATGGATGATCGTTGAACCCTTCGCGCATGATCACCTCAAGGACAATCTCAACCCGGTGGGCCGTGTCTATTACGGAGCATCAACGATGATCTGCACGCCGGCCTCGCTTTCTCAAGAGGTCGGACTTGGGCTCGGCGCACAGGCTGGAGAGTTACGGCTTCGCAGGGTTGCGCTCGATGCAGGATTTACGCACTTCCACCGAGCAACGGAAACCCCTTTCAATATGGTATTTGAGGTAAGAGCGTGAGTTCTGTTCGATGTTGCAAATTCATGCGATATCGGGCGTAGCCTTTGAAGGTGTGTCGTCCGTGCTTCGCTTGATCACACACGCCGGTTTTCGCCATCCGTCCAGCAAAACAGTGCGGGAAACCATTCATTGTCTGCCAAGCCACATTCTCGAATGTTCGAGCGTGTTTGTCCTCTGCGAGCAGTGAGCCGGTAAAGACAAAAACTCACAGGGCCAGCAGATATCGCGATCCAATGGCGAATATGGCGGAGAGGGTGGGACTCTTCCCCAATTAGAGCAAAACCATAGGGTTTCCGCCAAGATACTGACAGATAAGCCCGATTTCGATACTTCGAGCGATACATTGAACGATACATTTTGGCAAGTCGACCTGTTCGGAGCCGCTGTCTTCCCCAATTCTGATCGCGCGATCTGGATCATCTAGGAGCCGATCCGGCTCATATCGGTGGCGTTCTTCGTTTGCCCAGAGCGGCCACGACCTGGGGCGGATGCCACCTCCCCTTGGCGAGCCTGGAGCGCACGACGGACACGTGTTTGGTCGCGTCGAGGGGATGCTTCGCCTTGTGACGCGTTCCGTTGCAAAAGAGGCAGGCAGCCACGATGTTCGGTGCGACGTCCTTGCCACCATCGCATCTAGCTTCAACATGCTCGGCCGTGCATCGAAACCGCTTCGCGAGACGGGGCGAAATTCCATAGCGCTCGATGAACTCCTCCGGTGCGGTGTCCCACATCGGTAGCTGACAGTAGAAGCAACGCCAGCCCTGCTCTCGAGCGGCTTGCCTTCTGAGATTCTTGATTGCCTTTGTTGATGGCATGGGTCCACGTCCTTTGCTTCATTGCTGAAGCGGACGTGCAGTGACTGGGGAAACAGCCACCCCTCAGTTGGGAGGAAAATCCTCGCACAAGACGACGTATGCGTAATACGTCACTCCGCAGTCTTTGAACGGTACGAGCGCCGATTGGACGCCTCGCTGACGAGTTCGTAGAAAACTCCAGGCGAGCGACATGTCTCACCTCCATCCACAAGCAGCTTACCAAAAGTTCGCCGATGATCAACGACTAAAAACAGCTTCCCGATCGGGACGATTCTGATCGCAACAGTGCCGCCCTTCCCTTTCGGGAAGTTTTCATGGAATTTTATCAATTCTTCCTGTACGGTAAGTCAGTATATGGGGAGAGCCTATCATGATCCGTTCAGCGGCAGAATTCGGCGCGCTTGTCCGAGAACACAGGAAGAAGCTGGGATGGACGCAAACCCAGCTCGCCGAGCGCTGCGGGACCGGAGAGCGCTTCATCGTCGATCTGGAGAACGGCAAGCCCAGCTGCCAGCTCGAGAAATCCCTGATCGCGGCCAGAACGGTCGGAATCAACCTCGGCGATCTGAACTCGGCCTCCCCCTCGCCCGCTTCGGCGGCCGATGACGATCTCGGCTACCTGCCACGCTTTTCCTGATCGGATACGACCTTGACGACGATCTACTACGAGAACTGGCCTGTGGCACACTTATCGGACCAGGATGGCCTGTCTCTCTCCTATCACCCGGAGTGGGAGAAGCGGGCCTCCGCCTTCCCCCTGTCGCTCACGATGCCAATGCGTGCGGGTAGCCATGGCCCGGAACGGGTCATGCCCTGGCTCGCGAACCTGCTGCCCGAAACCCACCTCTCTGAAATCGGCCAACAGCTGAAAGTCTCGCCCCAAGACGTGCTCGGTCTCCTGATGCGCGTCGGCCGCGATACGGCAGGCGCGTTCTCGATCGGTGAGCCGCGGCGGGAGGGAAATAATTTCCGCATCGTCGATGACGAGGCAGCACTCGAGCGCATCATCGACGAACTGCCGGAGCGACCTTTCCTGATCGGCGAGCGCGGCGTCTCGATGTCGCTTGCCGGCGTCCAGGATAAGCTGCCTGTCTATCTCGATCAGGACAGCCGGATCGGCATTCCGATCGACGGCACACCATCGACCCACATCCTGAAGCCCGACATCAAGCGTCTCGCAGGCAGCGTCACCAACGAAGCGTTCTGCATGATCCTCGCAAGGCTCTGCGGTCTGGACGCCGCCGAGGTGACAATGGGCCGCGCAGGGAAACGGGACTATCTTCTTGTCCGCCGCTATGACCGGGTTTCCGACGGCCAGGGGATCATCCGCCGCATACACCAGGAGGACTTCTGCCAGCTGCTGGGACTGTTCCCGGCAGAGAAGTATGAGCAAACCGGTCTCGGTCGGCGTGGAGGCGCATCTCTGCCGCAGATGTTCGAAGCCTTGGCTCGCCTTGTCTCGCCCGCAGAACGCATCCGTCTGCTCGACGCCGTGGTCTTCAATGTCCTGATCTGCAATTCAGACTCGCATGCCAAGAACTACTCCGTCCTCGTCGGTGCGTCCGGCACGGCCAGGCTCGCCCCGCTCTACGACCTGATGTGCGCGGCACCCTACAGGCAGGTCGATCAATCCCTACCCCAGCATCTGGGCGGCAAACGCAATGCCGATGAGCTGCACGGAAAAGACTGGCGTCAGTTCGCCACCGACGTCGGGCTCAGCCCCGCCACCGTGACCAGGCGCATCGGGGAGCTCGCCACTCTCGTCGCGACCAAGGCCGACGAAGCGCTCGAAGAGGTGCAGTCCTACCCGGTTTCGAACCGGGAAATCGCCTCGAACCTCGTCTTCCTCATCAAGAAGCGGTGCCGACGGATCGAGCGGCAGATTTCGGGCTGAAACTCGGTATGGTCGACATTCAAAGCAACTTATTGATGTACTCAAGATTGACCTCCAAAAAAATTTTCGAGAAAATTCGGCTCTTGGAATCATTGAAAAAATCCGACGCGAAAGTCGATAAAATCGTCATTTATCGTTTCTTTTCATAGTGTTGACAATCGCGGTTGTAACACCTTCCTGAAATCCATGTCATCATTATCTCACGGTCACCGATGAAGACCGGATCAGATAAGGAGATAATGAATACATGGCGAAGTACACGCATAAGAAGATTTCGGCCAAGCTCGCCGCCAAGGCGGCAAAGGTGGCCGATGACGTCTCGCCAGAGGACGTCAGCGAGCTACAGGCCATCGGCGAGGACATTCGCTCTCTCGGTCGTAGGACAAACCTGCAAGCATACGAGCTGGGCGGCTACCTCGCCCGCGCGAAAGCCATACTCCCGGAGCGAGAGCTTGGCGCTTGGGTGAAGGCGATCTGCAAGTTCACCCCGAAGACGGCACGCAACTACATCGCCGTCTATGAGAACCTGAGTGTCTATAAGGAGCGGCTGGTCGCAACGGCCACCTCCCCGACCATGCTCTTCGTCCTCGCCTACGCCGAGGAACGGAAGGTCGAGGAGGTACTGGTTGCACTGGAGGCCGGTGAGGAGCTTACAGTAGCCCAGGTGAAGCAGATGGTCGGCCTCTCGACGGGCAAGAAGGCAGCGCCCGTTCCTGACAGTCTGAACATGGGCGGATTGGCCGGCCTGCGCAAAGTTGCCGATCTGAAGATCGAGCAGGATGCCGCACGGTTCCTTGGTCTGACGACGTCGATCCTGAACAAGGTCGAGAAGGCGCTTGAGCCTCTCGCTCGGAACCGGGCGGTACTCAAGGGAGCACTTTGCGATGCCGTCATGTACGACTGCCGTCATGCCCACGACCTGATCAACAGTCTCGCCGCGCCCCTCAGGCCAGACGTCACTCCGCATCTTAACTGGAGGCCGGAGAAGTTGCCCGACGGCACCAACTGGAGGAAGGTTCAGGCCTTGCTTCATCGGATGGGCGGCGCTGAGGACTGGCCGGACCGGTCAGCCTTTGTACCCTGGCTTCAGAACGAAGTTGTACCGCTCCTCCGCTTCGTCGTTCACGGCGAACGTCTGCCGGCCGACACCCAGGAGGAGGCCGCCTCCGAGGTCGCCGTGGAGATCGAACAGGAGGCAGATGACGGGCTCCTCGACTACGATCAGATGCCGCCAACGGTGCGAAAGCAGATCGACAGCGCTCTGCAAATCGTCCCACCGGAGGATCGTGACGAGCTCAGGACGAAGATTGTGTTCGATGCTAGGCCGTTTAAGCGACAGCTGAAGAGAATGGCTGCCTAACACCTTGCTCCTCCCGAACTAGAGCCCCGCCATCGCGCGGGGCTTTTTGCATTCAGGGGAGGCCGCGTGCCTCATTAACCATGCCGGAGCTCTCTGTTCCGGGTGTGTTCTTGTCGACTTGCCGGACATGCTTCTCCGGGCTATGTCGACGGTGTCAGCAGAAACGCCTGGTCTGCAGACACTTAGCGGCTCCCGCCGGTGCTGTAACACCGACGAAAGCCTGACCAGCAACCTTCGTCTGAAAGGCCACCGGCTATGTCGACCCTTAACCGCTTCGCTTGCCCACCGGAAGCACCCTCTCCGCATTCCCCTGTTGAAACTGGTTGGCGCTCGTCTTCCCGCTGCCAATCGGCTGCGCGCTAACCGCTTTCCCTCAGGATCACTGTCACCAGTGGCGATGCGGAAATCATTTCCGCATCTGTCGACCCGCGTCCGCGCGGTCGAGGTGACTGCCGATCCTGCCTCGATCACAGGAGAATTCTTCATGACCGCCAAGAACACTCCCGCCGCGGCAGCGGCATCCTATGACCTGACCATCGACCTCGAGGACATGCGCCCGTCGCTCGACAAGCTGGTAAGCGAGATCGTCGATACGGCTCTCTCCGGTGTCATGTTCCGCCGTGCGCTAACCGCCGGTATGGATGACATCGCATCCGTAATGCGTGCAGTGCCGGCCGCCGAGGGCCGATTGCTCGAGCGAGGCATTGGCTTCCTCGCGAAACGCAATCCCGATCTTGTCGTCCTGACCGATAACCTGCGCCTGCCGGTTACCAAGGCCGCCGCAGAACTGGTCGCGATGAACGATGTCGCTCTGGTCAAGGCACTCAGCCTTGATGCCGATAGCGGCGGCCGCAAGAGCTATACGCCCGATCTCCTGATCATCAACAGGTCTACAAAGATCGGACATCTGGTTGATGTGAAGCGCAGCCTCAATTCTTATGAAGTCTCGCGAATCACGGAGTTGAAGAACCGCATGCTTGCGGCCGCGCTGGTCGTTCCGGACCTGCTGTACAAGGAGCATCGGCGACTGCATGTCGAGGAGGTCCGCGTCGTCATCCTGAATGCCGAAAACCAGCGGACCGATATCGATGGCGGTGTCTGGCCCCTCACGCATCTCGACCACCTTTTGGAAATTGCGGGCGCCGGCGAAGTGATGGCGCATCTCCGCGAGCTATTCCAACGGCGTGTCGAGGCAAACTGGATGTCGGCGTTGAACGATCACCGGCTCGACACGGCTAACAGCCCAGTGATTTCGCGCAGCGACCCGACCGAGCGTAACGGCGTCCGACCACGTCCAAGCGAAGACGAGCCCAGCGCGTCGCGTACGCCGGTATCGATTGGATTCGCCAGGCCACCACGCATAGCGATGGCCTGATCGGTCCAAGCCTTCCTCTCTTCTCTGATCTTTTACCCCTGCAGTGCTGCAGGGGAAACAGGAGACGTCTGCCATGACTTCACGAGCCTCCAATATCCTTGCTTTCCCCACGCGCACCGCGCCGTCAGTTCTTCTGCCACCGGTGCTGGATAAGCATACTGTACCTGCAGGCGACAAACTCGATGCCGACGAACGCGCGGACTACATCGCATCCATTGTTCGCTCGACGATCGGCTTTGCCCGACGCAAGGGTCGGCGGATCGAAAGCCTGCCGCCGCAACTGCGGATGTGGTTGCTCGAGCTGTGCGAGCTGGGTGACCCGACATGCGTTGTTGTGCGTGCCTGGCTCGATGGCAACCCGGGCTTCACGGACTTGTCCTCTCAGGAGGGCGCGTAATGGAAACGCTCGAGCAACGCGTTCGCCGCTACCTCCTCGCACGGCTGCGCCGTCGTGCTGTCCTCGACCTTTACGAAACGGCTGCGTCTGCCGGCCTGTTGGAACGCGGCGTCGGCGATACCGGCACGCTTGCCAGGTCCTGGATTGTCTCGATCAAGGCACGGCAATATCTGACCGGCGCCCATGACTACGATCGCAAAATCATCGCTCGGATGATCGGCAGCAGCCATGGCAATCGTGATGGTGACAGCCCAGATCACATTGGGTCGACGAGGACCTCAGAGGGCGAAGCATCACTCTACGACTGGTCGACTCCGGCACCTCCAAGTCAGCAGCCGAAACCAAAGCCCGGACGCCGCACCCGTCGACTGCCCGTCGGCTCAGCGATCAGCTTCAACTATGTTGCCGAGCTGCTGAAAGAGCATCTGCTGCCATCTTCTCCCATGCACGTCGCAGTCGCGCTTCTGATGGCGCGTGCGGTCGGCACGAGTCTGAGACGTCTGTCTGCGTTCACGGGTGTCGTTCGTTCCCGTACACCGTTCGTGCTGATCAAAGCACCGGTTGCAAGGTTCGAGGCGAGTGTCGGCATGATGCTCGAGGACGGATTGCTTCTGCCGTTCTCGGTGACCTTGGAAGATGTGGCGCGAGACGGATCGCTGTCCGGCAGGTTTAGGGATAACCGGTCGTCGAGACAGCAGATGAGGCTGCAAACGCTGGCTGGTTCCTCACTGATTAAACGCGACGACAGAACGATCCGTCGTCTACTCCGCACGGCGATGACCGATGCAGCTCAGCCAATTCTGGTGGCCGATGAAACACCGACTGCGTTGACACCGGTGATCGTCGAGACGGCCGACCTCGTTGTCGAATGCGACGGATTTGATAGGTCGATGATCGCCGATCTCTTGAGTCTCTGTATCGGTGTACCAAGTGACGCTGCACTCAACTTCATGAAGATGAAAGCCTTCGATCCGCAATCGCTGTCGATCGACGATCTGCTCCTCGCCGTGCGACCAGGTCGCTCCGTCGAAGAAGTGCTTACGGTTCTAGCGATGCTGGTTGATCGATGCTCAGGCTCGGATAGAGACGGCAAGGATACTGAGGACGCTGGCGAGGGCCGTGGACGTTCCGGGGGTGGGAAATCACGTGCCAAGTCTGCCGAGAAGGAGAAAGCCAGTGGATCGACGGGTGTTGAAGTCATCCTTCCAGAGCCACCCATTCCCGAAGCCGTCCAGGTCGACACCGATAGCCCACCGCTGACAACTGCGAAGGGCGCTCCCATCACAGTCGAAACGCTGTGCGGCTATGGGGCCGCCCAAGCGTGGACACGCGATCTGAAAGCCGACCTGGAACTTTGGCGTGAAGGCGCTCTGACCTGGCCGGAGATGAGCACAAAGCTTCTGCTGTCAGGGCCGCCCGGTACTGGCAAGACGACGTTTGCGCGGGCACTCTGCAATACGCTTCAGGTACCGCTTCTGGTAACTTCGGTAGCGAATTGGCTTGAGCCCGGATTTCTCGGTGACGTACTCCAGAGGATGTCGGCGGCCTTCACCCAAGCATCGAAGCACGCGCCTGCGATTCTCTTCATTGACGAGATCGACAACATTGGCTCCCGCTCAAGTGCAGGCGCGCGGCAACACGATGACTATTGGGTGTCGTTGATCAATCGCCTCCTTGAGCTGGTGGATGGTGCCACGAAAACTGAGGGCGTGGTGATTGTTGGCGCGACGAACCTGCCCGAGAAGATTGATCCCGCCCTGCTACGGTCTGGGAGACTGGAGACACATGTCCGCATTCCGTTACCCGACGTCGAAACGCTGACCGGTATCCTTACCCATCATCTGGGCAACGATCTTCCCGGCGTCCTGGCGTCGGCTCCCGCGAACCGAGCCAGGCTACGCCCACCGCCCGCGCGAAACACCGATCCTCAAATGCTTCGGAAGAACTCCGAAAACCGGAAAACCGCAAAGGGAAAGGGGGCCGCACCATGACAGAGCCCTTCACTGATCCTCGAACTCTTCTTCGTCCACTCGCGCTCCTCGCTCTGGGCAAGACCGGCGCAGATATCGAGCACCTGCTCCGCGATGTTCGTCGAACGGCCCGCCGCTCAAGCCGCAGCATCACCTGGCGCGACCTCGAAGCAGGTCTGCGGGCCGGACAGGCACCGATGTCCGCTGACCTTCGCAAACGTGCAGCCATCCATGAGGCGGGGCATGCGCTGGTCTATACCCTGACCGGCATCGCCGAGGTGCAATCCGCCAGTATTGCGTTGCACGGTGTCGGACTGGTCAAGACGGTTCCGAACGCGCATCTGCCGGAGACTGAAGCGTGGCTCATGAACAACATTGCCTCACTCCTTGCGGGCCGTGCCGCTGAAATCCTTGTCTTCCAAGAACCGATTGCCGGAGCCGGCGGCGCAGATGAGAGCGATCTCGCCCGTGCGACGGCTATGGCGCTGGCGGCCGAGACCAGTCTCGGCTTCTCGAAGCAACAGCCGCTTCGCTATCGTTCGATCGCGATGGGCATGCACGAACTGACCATGGACCGCGAACTTGCTGATCTGGTCAATCGGCGATTGGAGTGCGCAGAGACGATGGCGCATGACCTGATCCAGGCCCACCGGCCGGCTCTCGATGAGATTGCCTCAGGCCTGGAAAGCGTCGGCATTCTGTCGGGCGACGAGGTGAGGCGCATCGTTCGCGGTTCCGTCGGGGATAACGAAAAGGGTGAGCCATGACCTCGGCTGAAAAAAGGCGATTCCTGATGGCGCCGGCGCGTTTCCTATCTCAAGATTTTCGATTCAGAAATCTGAGGGTCCGATTCTGAGTTCGGGGATTTGGATTCGGGCTTCCCGATCCGCGTTGCGAAATCTCGCAACGGCGTTACTCGGCTGCGTATCCGCCTTCGCCACGCTCGGAGTTACTGCACCGCTTACATCCATGGCCATCTGAAACAACTTGGGCGCAAGGCATGTCGATTGAGATCACATCGTCATGCTTTGCGTCGAGTTCTGGACACGTCATCTCAATTTACCCTCATCCGATTCTGAATTCCGGGAAAATCGTTGCTGGATTCCGGTTCTGCGATTCATCTGCAAACGGTGTTTGGGCGGAAGGGCGTGGACCGCTGGGCGTCATGCTGAGATTGCATGAGGGAGGTGCCGCGCCGGCGGTTGGCTCGGTTGTTTTGTTGCTTGCTTGGCTATCGGTCACGCTGAGGCTCCGACAACCAAGGAGCACACCATGTCGAAGAAGCCTAGAAAGAGTAATAAAGAACGCAACGCCGAGCAGGCGGAACGCCAACAGCAGGTGCGTGAGGATGCCAAGGCGCGCTGCCGTCCATCCCGTGACGACCTGGCTCGAGTTCTGCTGTGGCAGATCATTATTGCCGCGCAGGCGCATAAGGACACAGACCGCGCGCTGGGCAAAGTTCGGGACTCTCTGACCAATGATCTTGAGCGCCAGGGATTTGCCGTCCAAGAATGCGAAGAAGTGTTCCACGAAATCGCTGACCGGTACAGCGACGGCCTGTATCCATTCCGGCCCAAACGGCACCTGATGTCTCGCTAAAGGAAGACTCTGCGTTCCGACAAATGCAAACGCCGTTAGGTTCTTATCCCCGTCTTCCCCCCATTACTCCTCATAACGGCGTTTGCAGAGGAATCGTTGAAATTCAGGCGCTGGATGAGCAAGACCGCTCCGAACACGAGGCGCACAGCTCGTACGCGGATGTGAAATAGTGTCCGGTGCTGCCTACGTCTTATTGCTTTGCATTGGCGTAAAATGCAACTTTCACTACCCACCTTAGAATCGCGGTCCAAGACCGATATCATCGCAGGTTATGCATGCAGAGACTTGAAGACATTCAACATGATTCAGTCGTCGAAGGCATCGTGCCTCAACAGGCTGTCCGTGTGCTCAGCGTCAGCTGGATTGGACAGCAAGCAATCAATATCCTCTATCGTGATGCCAGGGGCGTCATTGGGGAAACCACTGTCTATCGAGAAGATGAAGCACGGTTAAATCTGGTTTCCTCTGGGACCTTGTGGTCACTCGATGCCGACGGAGCGATGTTGCGCCTCGTGACCGAAGCTACTCGCATCAAACTGGCTCACTATTTCGATCCTTACCTAGCAATCCACACAAGTCTCGTCGACCCGCTCCCCCACCAGATCAGCGCCGTTTATGGTGAGATGTTGCCACGGCAGCCTCTGCGATTCCTTTTGGCTGACGATCCCGGCGCGGGCAAAACCATCATGGCCGGCTTGCTGATCAAGGAGCTTATAGCTCGCAGCGATCTCGAACGGTGCCTGATCGTAGCGCCAGGTAGCCTCGTTGAGCAGTGGCAGGATGAGCTCGGGGAAAAATTCTCCCTTGAGTTCGATATTCTGACTCGTGACATGATCGAGAATTCGCGATCTGGGAATGTCTTCAACGATAAGAACCGCTTGATCGCTCGACTCGATGTGCTGTCGCGTAACGAGGAGCTTCAACAGAAACTGATTTCTTCGACGGAATGGGACCTGATAATCTGTGACGAGGCACACCGAATGTCGGCGAGCTATTTCGGCGGGGATGTCAAATACACCAAGCGCTACCAATTGGGCCAACAGCTTGGTCAGCTATGTCGCCACTTTCTGCTGATGTCGGCAACACCTCACAACGGGAAGGAAGAAGATTTCCAGCTGTTCATGGCACTCCTCGACGGCGATCGCTTCGAGGGCCGATTCCGGGATGGAGTGCACTTTGCCGATAGCGCCGACATGATGCGACGCTTGACCAAGGAAGAACTGTTGAAATTCGACGGGCGTCCACTGTTCCCGGAGCGGCGTGCCTACACAGTCAAATACGAGCTCTCTCCCAACGAGGCCACACTCTATAGCTCTGTTACCGAGTATGTACGTACGGAGATGAACCGGGTTTTGCGCTTTGCGGAGCAAGATGGGAAGAAGAGAAACAATGTGGGCTTTGCTCTTCAAATCCTCCAGCGTCGATTGGCTTCCTCGCCAGCCGCGATATACCAATCGCTCCGCCGCAGGCGTGAGCGGCTTGAAGCAGAGCTGACAGAAGCCAGATTGACCCGGAAGTCCGGGCGGTCGGAATTTCCCGCACCTGGCGTGTCAGACGAGGTACTGCGGAACATCGACGAATACGGTCAGGAGGAGGTTGACGAACTCGAAGACCTGATTTCGACAGGCGCTACCACAGCCGAGACTGTCGAGCAGCTCGAAATCGAGGTTCAGACTTTGAAGGGCCTGGAGATTTTGGCGCTCGATGTGTTGCGTTCAGGCAAAGACGCGAAATGGACGCAGCTCGATAAGATTCTTGATGACGATCTGATGGTCGATCCCGACGGCAATCGACGGAAACTCATCATATTCACTGAGCCTAAGGACACGCTTCACTACCTCCTTGAAAAAGTCCGCGCTCGGCTTGGTAGGCCAGAGGCTGTTGAGGTCATCCACGGGGGTGTTACTCGTGAAGAGCGGCGGAAGGTCGTTGAACGTTTTATGCAGGACCGAGATATGCTGGTTCTGATCGCGAATGATGCGGCCGGCGAAGGTGTAAACCTTCAGCGCGGCCACCTCATGGTCAACTACGACCTTCCTTGGAACCCGAATAAGATCGAACAGCGCTTTGGCCGCATCCACAGGATCGGGCAAATGGAGGTATGCCATCTATGGAACTTGGTGGCAGCCGACACTCGGGAGGGCGAGGTATATGCCCGATTGCTGGAAAAGCTGGAAGTCGCCCGCGAGGCGCTCGGGGGACGAGTCTACGATGTATTGGGAGAGCTGTTCGAGGGGACGGCCCTCCGCGATCTGCTTTTTGAAGCCATCCAATATGGTGAGCAGGATGAAGTTAAGGCGCGGCTTTTCAGAGCCGTAGATGGCGCTGTGGATCAGCAGCATCTCCTGACCTTGCTGGAACGACGTGCTCTGACAAACGACACAATGCCAGCGGCCCGCGTCCATGAGCTCAGAATGGAGATAGAGCGCGCCGATGCCCAACGGCTCCAGCCCCACCATGTACAAAGCTTCTTCGTCGAAGCCTTCCAGCATCTCGGCGGCCAGATCAAGAAGCGGGAAGAAGGTCGATGGGAGATCACCCATGTACCGCTGAGCATTCGCGAGCGAGACCGACAAGTCGGAACGGGTGCGCCGATCCAGAAGAAATACGAACGCATCTGTTTCGATAAAAGCCAAATCAACCAGCAGCCAGTCGCAGCTTTCATATGTCCAGGACATCCTCTCCTTGAGGCGGTGATCAGCCTCGTCCGCGAACAATATGACCACCTAATGAAGCAAGGGGCCATCCTTGTAGACGACACCGACCCCGGTGAAGAGATCGCCGCCCTATTTCTGCTCGAACACACCGTCCAGGACGCGCGCACGACCGCTGCCGGCAAGACACATGTGGTTTCGGAAAAGCTGCAGTTCACGGCCCTTGACCGCAACGGCAATGCAGTCAATGCCGGCATTGCACCCCACCTGAACCTGCGACCCGCTACAGAGGCCGAAATAGCAGGCATTCGTGACCTCCTGGACGCAGACTGGCTGAAGTCGGACCTGGAAACGTCGGCAGTTAGATTTGCCACGATCGAACTCGCGCAGCAGCATGTTGCAGAGGTCAGAGCGAAACGCCTTCCGGAAATCCAGAAGGTGGAGCACGAAGTTAAGGTTCGGCTCAAAAAGGAAATCAACTATTGGGATGCGCGAGCGTTCGAACTCAAGGAGGAGGAGCGGGCCGGCAAGAAAACACGTCTCAATTGGCAGAATGCTCAGCGACGCGCGGAAGACCTTGCGGAGCGCCTAAAGCGCCGACTTGAGGGGCTGGAGAAAGAGCGATTCATATCGGCGCAACCCCCTCGTGTCCGGGGCGGAATGGTTGTCATCCCCCAGGGACTACTGCTGGATCGACGTCTTGTAGATGGCGAAAGCAAAAACGCACCAACTGGATTCTCAGACGACCCTGAAGCTCGACGTAAGATCGAACTCGCTGCAATGGCTGCCGTCATGGCGGCTGAGCGGGCTTTGGGCAACGAGCCCTCTGACGTCTCTGCCCAGAAGATCGGTTATGACATCCAGTCGTATGACCCGAAGACCGACCATATCCGGTTTATTGAGGTCAAAGGCCGCGTCGAGGGAGCCGATAGCGTGATGGTAACACGACAAGAGGTCATCACCTCGCTGAACAAACCCGACCAATTCATACTCGGTATCGTGCATGTCGACAACGGCTTCGCGAGAGAACCTCTATACGTCAGGGGAGCACTCCAGACGCACGAGCCGAGCTTCGATGTTACAGCTATTCAATTTAACCTGAAAAGCCTGCTTGAACGGGCGGAGATACCTGCATGACGATCAATGCACAGAATCGCCTTTTGCCGGATTGGTTTTCGCGTGTGAGAACGCGCCAGACGGTACTTCCGAGGTTTCAGCGATTTGAGGCATGGGGACACGCGAACGTCACGCAGATGTTCAATACAATTCTTCGCAGGCTGCCACTCGGTGCTCTCCTGATTCTCGAGATAGGCAACGAAGAACCCTTCTTTTCAAGACCGATCGTAGGGGCTCCTGAGAATGGCGAGCGTGTGACCGAGCATCTTTTGGATGGACAACAACGGCTCACGGCGTTGTGGCGAGGGCTACACAATAACTACGAGGACCGAACCTATCTGCTATATGTCCGCGACGATGAAGACAGCGGGTTGCCCTACTATGTGGACAGTATTGGCCGTTGGAAACAGGCTGGTGATCAAGCCTTCAGGCCTTTCTGGGCGAATGATCCCAAGGAACTTTGGAAGAGGAGGGTCATACCGCTTGATCTGTGCGCGCCAGGGGATGCAGCCAACGACAGATACCGCCTGTGGGCTAGGGACGCCATCCCAGACCCTGATGAAAGAGAACGGATCGGAGAGGTAAGGTCACAAGTGCGGGAGACGTTTTCGACATTTAACCTCCCTTTTCTATCGCTGCCTGTATCAACGCCAAAAGAAACGGCATTGGATGTCTTCATAAAGATGAATACATCCGCAGCGCCGCTTTCCACCTTCGATATAGTCGTGGCACAATTTGAATCTGCAATAGGTGAATCACTTCATAATCTAGTGGGCGCATGTCGCGCAGCCTGCCCTGGAATTGAAGCGTATTATGACGTTCAGGATTTGGTTCTATACGCAAGCGCGCTTCTGCAAGACAAATCTCCAACGAACGCAAGCTATCTCGGGCGAGACTTTGGAATCAATCTTCTCAAGCATTGGGACGTTTTGATTTCTGGCATCCAGAAAACCGTGGCGTTCCTCGAGGAGGAGCGCATCTATGACGGCAAGCGACTTCCCACCGACGTTGTCGTTCCGGTCTTGTCTGCATTGTGGGCAAATGCACCCCAAGGACTAGATCGAGAAGGAAGAGCGCGGTCGATCTTGCGCAAATACATTTGGCGAGCATTCTTCTCAAATCGCTACGAGAAATCGACGAACAGTAGAGCTTTCTCCGACTACCTGGAACTGAAGGCCTACATTGATGCTGCATCAACCGACTTGCAGTTGCCAGCGATCTTTGACGACACCACGCATCCCTTGCCACACGAAGACGAACTCATCGCTGCGCGCTGGCCCACCAACAAGGACAGATTGGCGCGGGCCATTCTGGCCGTTGCCCTTAAAGAGGGCGGCTTTGACCTCGCCGATGGGAGTACCGTAAGCCGTAGCAATCTGCCTAAGCGGGAATACCATCACCTTTTCCCCACAGCACGGCTCATTGAACGGGGTTTCAGGGATAGTGAAATCTATCGATCCCTCAATTGTGCTCTGGTCACATGGCAAACCAATAGGAATATCGCTGCGAAGGAGCCAGAACGGTATCTAGCAGAACGGCTTGAAGGGTCGTCCCTTGGAGAAGACGAGATTCGCCAGCGGCTCTCCAGTCATATCATTCCTTTTGAGGCGATGATTGAGGGTGACTACACAGCCTTCTTGCGGACGCGCGCTGTCCTGGTCGCGGATAAAATGCGGAAACTCTGCGGGAGCGGATTGAATTGATGAAAATTACGAAGGGCCTCGTCGTTGATGATCCCTGGATCGGGTACATCCTTGATGGCTCCAAGACCTGGGAGATGCGTTCGCGGCGCGTCTCATACAGAGGCTGGTTCGGCCTCATTCGCAAGGGAACAGGAATGATCTACGGCGTCGCACGGTTGATAGACGTTCGTCCGCCCTTGTCTGTGGAAGAAATGGTGGCGGCCTATGAACGGCACCGAATTCCGGAGAACATGATCCGAGCCGGCGTCGTCGCTAAATGGACCACGCCGTGGGTCCTCGCTGACGTAAGGCCTTTCTCGACGCCGGTGCCCTATCGCCATCCCTCTGGCGCAGTCAGTTGGGTGGAATTGGACCCCCAGGTGACCGACGCCATCGCCACGCAGCTGGACTTGGTCTCCATGTCCGGCGTCGTACCTATTAGCAATCTAGAGCTAAGCGAAATCGCCCTCCTCGCCAGCCGCTCGGCCACAACAGCTTTCCCACAAATGCCCATTCCGAAGACGGAGGTAGAGGTCACCTCGTGCGCGCCACCTGAACCACTGAAACGCGATGAGGCTCCAACTCGCATGGTGGCGCCGGTCGACCCAACCGCGAAGCTCGTGCTTGAGGTCGAGATTACGGAGGCTAATCTCACACACAACCACTTTTATCTCCGGGAGCACCTGCATCGTTTCCCCAACGAGATCATCGGAGGGTCGAATGCATCCAAACTTGCCAGGAGGGAAGCTAGGATCGACTGGGGAGGCCCTGAAGTCGCATTGACCGACATTGACGGAGAGCGGCACAAATTCTTTCGCCGCCGGGGCTGGATCGGACGGTTCTATCAGCTCAATCGCGCGAAACCTGGCGATCTGGTTTCCTTAGAGGAGACTGGCCCTCTGACCTACAGAGTTCGTATCAAAAAAGGTACCGCATGACCGAACTTGACGACAATCTCGGCACCTGGACTGAAATCAAAGATGAATGCGACTGGTCCGGTTTGCTGCTCGGCAACGGCTTCAGCCAGAACATCTGGACATCATTTGGGTATAGCTCTCTGTTTGAGACAGCCTCCACCGGAGCCGGTGCAAAGTTGAGTTCCGATGACGTTGCTCTATTTGACCGCTTCGGGACCAAGAACTTCGAATGGGTGCTCAGCGCATTGGCGACAAGCAAAGCCGTGTTGCATGCGTTGGGTCAAGCACATGATCTAATCGATGAACGTGAGAACTCCATTAGGGAAGCGCTCATTCAGGCGGTGCACGCTGTGCACATCCCGTGGCTGAGCATCGAAGATGCAAAGCTAGATCGTGTAGCCGCCGAACTTGCAAAATATGCCTCGATATATTCCACCAACTACGATCTTCTCTTGTACTGGTCCCTTATGCGCGCGCCGGGCCAATTCAGAGATTACTTCTGGGCGAAGGAATTCGACGTCTCAAATACAGAAATATGGGGAAAGACGACGAAAGTTCACTATCTCCATGGCGGACTGCATCTCTATCGAAAGCCAAATGGACAGACCCTCAAAAGAACGGCGGGGGGAGGACTCAACCTCCTGGACCTTTTTGCAACTCCATTCGAGGACGCTGCGCCATTGTTTATCTCTGAGGGAACTGCCGCAGAGAAACTCGCCTCCATCTACCGATCAGATTATCTTTCATTCGTGTTTTCACAACTAGCTCGCGATGAGGGCCCGCTAGTGATATTCGGCCACAGTCTGGGGGAAAGCGACGCGCATCTTGTCGACGCGATCAATGCGCATTCGGGGCGGGAAGTCGCGGTCGCAATGCGCGCCAACGGCGATATTCGCCGCACAAAGGCAGAGATAATCGCGACCCTCCCCACCGCAGACATCTACTTTTTTAACGCCGCAACTCACCCGCTCGGCGAGCCGACTCTTCATATAGCAAAGCCAGAATTATGACCCAGACCTACAAGAAGAAACTCATTGAAGTCGCCATTCCGCTGGAGGCGATTAATGCGGCGTCTGCGCGGGAGAAGTCGATACGGCATGGGCATCCCTCGACGCTGCACCTGTGGTGGGCGAGGCGGCCCCTGGCCGCGTGCCGGGCGGTGTTGTTTGCCCAACTTGTTGATGATCCATCGAGCAACCCGGAACAATTTCCAACGCAAGAAGCCCAGGACGCAGAGCGCAAGCGATTGTTCAGGATCATTGAGGACCTTGTGATCTGGGAAAACTCTACCAACGAGGAAATTCTTGAGCGCGCGCGTGCCGAAATCAGGAAGAGCTGCGGTGGAGTCCTGCCGCCGATTTATGATCCGTTCTCAGGCGGAGGCTCGATCCCCCTTGAAGCGCAACGGCTAGGGTTGCCCGCCTATGGATCGGACCTCAACCCGGTCGCGGTGATGATCGGTAAGGCGATGATTGAGATTCCGCCGAAGTTCAAGGATATGCCTCCGATCCATTTCGGCATCAAGGAACGTCAGTTCTACCGCAATGCCGAAGGCTTGGCCGAAGATGTGAAATACTACGGTGAATGGATGCGGGACAAAGCCTGGGAGCGCATTGGGCATCTCTATCCGCAGGTTCAGCTCCCTAAAGATATTGGCGGAGGAAGGGCGACCGTGATCGCCTGGATTTGGGCGCGGACGGTTCCAAGTCCGGACCCAGCCTTCGAGGATGTACAAGTGCCGATCGCATCGAGTTTTTTGCTGAGCGCAAAAAAAGGAAAAGAAGCCTGGATACAGCCCATAGTCGATAAGCACTCCAAGACCATTCGATACAATGTACGCCTTGGAGGGAGTAAAAGCGAAATAGACTTGGCGAAAGCCGGTGTAAAATCCGGAAGGGCGAATTTTTTATGCCTAATGTCAGGTGCGCCGATAGATGCCACCTACATCAAGAAACAAGCCAAGAATGGAAACATGCGTTCCCAGCTCATAGCGATAGTTGCGGAGGGAGCACGAGGCAGAGTTTTCATTCCGCCAGATGCCGACCAAGAAAAGTTGGCACTGAATGCGAAAGCAGATTGGAGACCTGATGCAAAGGTTCCAAGTCCTTCGCACGACGTGGATCGTCTTCCAATGTACGGCATGCCTACATGGGGCGATGCCTACACGGAACGTCAGCTGATTGCACTTACATGCCTGACAGATTTGGTCCACGAAGCGCGACAAATGGCAATTGACGATGCACAGCGTGCAGGGCTGCCCGCAGACGGTGAAACCCTTGCGAGCGGGGGACGCGGAGCGACCGCTTATGGAGAAGCGGTAAGTATATATTTAGGATTTGCGGTAGGACGCTCGGCCAATACGCTGACCACGCTCGCGAGGTGGACGGCTGATAGAGAACAGACCGTAACGGCTTTCGCTAGGCAAGCCCTTCCCATGACGTGGGACTATCCTGAGGTGAACCCATTTAGCGGTGCCGCTGGGGACTATAGAGTCTCGGTGGGAGGCGTGATCAAGGGGATGGAAAGCTTAGGAACCGGAAAAATTGGAAAAATTTCCCAGATGGACGCGCAGTCTGTCAAGTATCCTTCCGGGTCCGTTATCTCTACTGATCCTCCTTACTATGACAACATAAGTTATTCAGATGTATCGGATTATTTTTATGCATGGATGAAGCCATGCCTTCAGCCGGTATTCCCAGATATGCTAGGACTGCTCGCCACACCAAAATCTGAAGAGCTAATCGCAGCGCCACATCGCCATTCGAGCAAAGATGCCGCTGAAGCATTTTTTCTGAATGGCATGCGAACTGCCATCTCACGTATGGCCGAGGATACAAGTTACAGCTATCCAGCTGCGATTTACTATGCGTTTAAGCAGAGTGAGATTGAGCAGGAAGGTATTAGCTCAACGGGATGGGCAACCTTCCTGCAGGCTATAATTGAATCTGGTTATTCGGTGGTTGGCACCTGGCCAATGCGAACCGAAATGGCAAATCGAATGATCGCATCAGGTACGAACGCACTTGCCAATTCTGTAGTGCTCGTTTGCCGCAGACGTGAGGTATCTGCGGAGACGATTACCCGAGCCGAATTTATCCGTAGTTTGAAACGCGAACTACCTACAGCTATCGCAGAACTTCAACTCGCCAACATCGCGCCTGCTGACATGCCTCAATCGGCTATCGGACCTGGCATGGGAGTATTTTCGCGCTACAAATCAGTCTTGGAGGCCGATGACAGCCCAATGAGCGTGAAGGCTGCACTTCAACTGATCAATCGCGAATTGGACGACTATCTTGGTGACATTCAAGGCGATTTCGATCCAGAAACCCGTTTTGCTATTTCGTGGTTTGAGCAGCATGGCATGAAGGCTGGAGACTACGGTTCCGCAGACAATCTAGCGCGCGCCAGAGGGATTGCGGTCGAAAGCGTCAAGCATGCCGGTGTCGTAGAAAGTGCTGCCGGAAAAGTTCGATTGCTTGAGCGAGTTGAACTGGATGACAAATGGGACCCGACGGAGGACCGCCATTTGACGATCTGGGAATGCCTACAGCATCTGGTTAAGCTGCACGAGGAGAACGGGATTGCTTTCGCGACAGCAGCACTCTTTAAACAAATTGGAAATCAGACAGACGCAGTGAAAGACCTTGCTTACTGCCTTTATGACATTGCGGCAAACAAACGGAAGGACTCTAAGGAGGCCACGGCCTACAACGCGCTGATCGCCGACTGGACGGAACTCTCGCGTGAAGCCGCGGCGATTCACAATGTGCGCGGCTCAGGCCAGGGAAGCCTGGAGCTTTAGCCTCAGGGATTGGAGGGCGGACAACATGCAGGGAACGATTGGGAACTCTGAGCAGCTTGCTGATCTAGACAAACTCGTCGGACGCTTCTTCGGCCATATTGAGCTTGAAACTTGCCGGGATGTTTCGATCTCCCGACCACGGGTCCGCCCGAATGGCTCTTTCTTCTCTGAAACACGAGTCGAATTCTCACGGACGCTGCGGGAGATGTTTTCCATCGGTACGCGTTTCACGGCAACCGTAAAGGTGTGCCAGAAGCATGTCGATGGCAAACCCTACGGCCCTCCCTACCTGAAAGCCTATGATGTGGCGGTGATCGCTGCATCTGTTTCTGATCCTGGATTAATTGCCAAGGTCCGTAATGGAAGCATAAGCGGGCTCGCCTACGACTATGTCTGGACAACCAAGGATTGACCAATGCTGTAATGATCGTTTCATAGGCAGCGGTATTTGAACGATTCAAGTGAACGTGGGACAAGATGGCTAAGAGCACCAGACAATATGTTTTCGATGGAATGGAGCTGCTTCCAGACGCGTTGACCCCATTTGTCGAAAAGCGCCTGGAAGCGGCCTTTGGCGCGCAATGGCCCGTAGAAGTGGTACAACGCGTCAACGGCGCTCAGCGTGGCCAGGGAAGCATGACCTGGGACCAACAGTCGCTGCTGAAGGTAATGAACGTGCTCTGGATGGAGGCTTTCGCAAAGACGCTTGGCCGTCAGGAAAGAACCTATGTCAACGAGCTGATCGAGGTTCGCAACAAGCTATCCCACAATGACAACTTCACCTATGATGATGCTGAGCGGGCACTCGACACCATGCGACGCCTTTTGGAATCTGTCAGCGCTGGAACGATTGCCGCTGAAGTGGGTCGGATGCGCGACACGATCCTGCGGACCAAGTTTACCGAACTCGCCCGCAATGAGGAGCGCCGCAAGAACCAGCGCCTCGATATTTCAGTCGACACTGTGGCCGGTATTCTGCCGTGGCGCGAGATCGTCGAGCCGCATCCTGATGTCGCCACCGGCGAATTCCAGCAGGCTGAATTCGCTGCTGATCTAGGCAAGGTCCACAATGGCAGTGCGCCGTCTGAGTACTCCAACCCGAAAGAGTTCTTCAGCCGGACCTACCTCACCGACGGTCTCAGCACTCTGTTGACGGGGGCTGCAAAACGCCTGTCCGGAGCAGGCGGTGATCCAGTGGTCGAGTTGCAGACCAATTTCGGCGGCGGCAAAACCCATTCGATGCTGGCGCTCTACCATATGGCTGGTGGCGTCAGTTCTCATGATCTATCAGGGCTCGACCAACTTCTGCAAAAGAACGAATTGGTGGTTCCGACCAAGATCAATCGCGCGGTCCTCGTTGGAACGTCGCGTGGGCCGCAGGACATTCTGCATCCGGAAACCGGCATCGACATCCGCACCACTTGGGGAGAGCTTGCCTGGCAGCTGGGCGGAGCAAAGGGGTATTCCATGGTCGCTGATTGCGACGCAAATGGCATAGCACCAGGCTCCAACCTATTGGAGCAGTTGTTCACTGCGTTTGCCCCATGCCTGATCCTGATCGACGAGTGGGTGGCTTATCTCCGCCAAATCTACAAGGTCGAGGGTCTGCCGTCCGGGTCCTTCGACGCCAATCTGTCCTTCGTCCAGTCGCTGACCGAGGCCGTGAAGGCAAGCCCGAGGACACTTCTCGTCGCGTCTCTGCCGGCCTCGCAAATTGAAGTTGGCGGTGAAGGTGGGCAGGAAGCGCTCGCGCGCCTCAAACAGACCTTTAGCCGGGTAGAATCTTCGTGGCGTCCGGCGTCTCAGGAAGAGAGCTACGAGATCGTCCGCCGTCGTCTCTTCAAGGAAATCCCTGGTGACAAGTTCCATCATCGCGACAACACGCTGAAGCAGTTCGCGAAGCTTTACCGCGACAATCCGAATGATTTCCCGCAGGGATGCGCAGACGAGGACTACCGCCGCAAGCTGGAAAAGGCCTATCCGATCCACCCGGAGCTTTTCGACCAGCTGTACACCAGCTGGGGCTCGCTCGAAAAGTTTCAGCGCACCCGCGGCGTCCTGCGGCTGATGGCGCAGGTCATCCACGAACTCTGGATGAACGGCGATCCGTCGGTCATGATTATGCCTGGCAGCGTAGCAATCAGCTCGCCTCGCGTTGAACCAGAACTCTTGCACTATCTCGATACCAACTGGCAGTCGATCATTGCTGGCGACGTCGACGGCTCGTCTTCGACACCGTACAAGATCGACCAGCAGGCTCCGAACCTCAACCGATACTCGGCGACGCGCCGCATCGCCCGCGCGATCTTCATGGGGTCGGCTCCGACCTACAGCCAACAAAACAAGGGTCTGGATGACAAGCAGATCAACCTCGGCGTGGTCCAGCCAGGGGAGCGACCCAACATCTTTGGCGACGCACTACGCCGGCTGACCAACCAAGCTAGGTTCATGCACAGCGACCTCGGTCGCTACTGGTACTCTATGTCGGCCAGCCTCAATCGGACGGCGGCCGATCACGCCGCCCAACTTGAGGAAGCTTTGGTCCTGATGACAATCGATCAGGAACTACAGAAATACATCAACGCACTGGCGGATCGTGGACATTTCGATGCCGTACAGGTCGCACCATCAACTTCCACCGATGTTCCCGATGAGCCCGGTGGTGTCCGAATGGTTGTGCTTGGCGTCGAGCATCCCCATTCCGGTGGGAGCACTTCGCCCGCCCTTTCAGAAGCCAAAGACATCTTGATGCAGCGAGGTTCGACCCCGCGCGTCTATCGCAATGTGCTGGTTTTCTTGGCAGCGGAAACGCGGCAACTCGACGGCGTGAAGGATGCGGTCAGAAGCGCTCTCGCCTGGCAGGGAATCGTGAGAGACACCAAGCGTCTGAACCTCACACAGAGCGATGAGGCGCTTGCCGAGTTGAAGGTCAAGGAAGCGCTAGACACCATGAAGACCCGGCTACGGGAGGCATGGTGCTATTTGATCTACCCGATCCAGGAAACGGCCCAGGCCGATCTAGATTGGGTAAAGGATCGCATTCCTGCCCAGGATGGCGTTCTGTCACGTGCCAGTAAAAAACTCATCAGTGATGAGGGCCTGCTGGCTGAGCTCGGCGCAAACCGACTTGATCGCGATCTTCAGAAATACATTTGGAACGGAAAACCACACCTATCGCTGAAGGACCTCTGGGAGTATCTCAACCGGTACACCTATTTGCCCCGTGTAAAAAACCAAGCAGTTCTCGTGAAGGCAGTCCAGTCGGCGGTTTCCGCCATGTTGCCTGGACCATTCGCCTACGCTGAAGCTTGGGATGATCTTGGTCAAACATATCGTGGGCTTGTCGTCGAGAAGGCGACGAATGCCCACGTAGTTATCGATCGCGAAAGTGTGATTATTCGTCCGGACGTGGCTCTCGAGCATTTGGCAAAACAACTCGACAGGCCGGTTGGGGTAATACCTGCGCCCAATGGCGGAGGCATGGCCGAAACATCCCCCGGCACGCTCCCTCTTGGTACCGGACCCGCTGAAACTATCAGTGCGCCTGTGCCTGACACGCTGCCAACGCGGTTTCAGGGGACGGTGATGATTTCAGCCGACCGCCCAGCTCGAGACATACATCAAATTGTTGAAGCCATTGTTGAGCAGCTAACAACGATCGCAGGCAGTGAGGTTTCGTTGCGGCTTGAGATCGATGCCGAAGTCCCAAGCGGTCTAGACCGATCCAAGGTGCGCACATTGTTGGAAAACTCGACGACACTTGGGTTCATAGACAAGAAGATTTCATAATAGGAAAGACAGGCGGAAATAATTTCCGCCTGTCTAACCTTTTGGATCGTACAAATTGAACACGTGACATCGTGTTCATACGGAGTGCAGCCAGAGAACGCGGGAAATTATTTGCCCGCACCATCAGTGATCATTGCCCGTTAGGCCTTCGCATTTGGCTTCCGCCCACGCGTTCTCTTCGCATTCGCGAAGTCGTCGAAATCCAGCCCCCTGAACATGGAAACATCGGCCTCGATCGGCAGGTTGGCGAGTAGGCGAGCTTTCCGCTCCGTCAGGGTCCGAAACCCGTATTTGTCGTGCTCGTCATCACCAACCTCGTGTCCAACCTGCATCTTCCTGTCGCGCCTCTCGATGTTGTTGTCACCGGCGTCGGCAATGTAGCCACTCCTGAACGAGTGAAACACCTCACCGCGAGATTTCTCGATCCCGGCCTTCTCGAACAACCGTCCCATGTAGCTGGATGCGCTTTTGCTGGGTCTCATCAGCCTCATCAACTCGGGGAACAAAAACTGGTCCCCCCGCTCCTGCGCCCACTGAACGAGGCCGATCTCCGCGAGGAAGTTATTGAGCACAAAAAACGAGGCGCTAGCGGTGTTCTTGATCGGAACCCGCTTCCATTTGCCATCCTTCAAGACGATGCCAGATGTCTGGGCAACCCATACGCCATCAAACTTCTCCCTGAAGTCGGAGCCCTGTAGATGCAACAGAAGTCCCAGGCGTCGCCCGGTCAGAAAGCCGATAAGCGGGAGAAACGCGTAGTCGAACATCCCACTTGCGACCCCTGTTTGAAATACCTTCTCGATTTTGGCAATCGCCAACGGCTGTGTGTGAACCGGTGGCCGAGCCAGGTCGGGGTAGAAGAGTTTGGCATTGGCGATCGGGCGGTAGTCATAGTCGACCTGGCCTGAATTCAGGGCGGCTTTAATGACAGCGAGATAGCCGTCCTCGAGCGTCTGCCGCGCCATTGTCTCGAACCGGTAATCCTGGTTCGACGCGATAATCTCACGTGCAGTGAGATGAGCAGGCCGATATTTTGCGAGCCTGGGCCAATACTTGATGAGATCAATGAAGGCCTGAAGATCGGTTGCCGTGTAGGTGTCGATCGGGTGATCACCGATCAGCTCGGCGAATAGATTAAGGCGCGTCTCGGCAGTGGCGATATCTTTGTTTTCCTCTGACTTGGAGGACTTTCTTTTCGCCAGATAATTGCTCGCAACATGACTGAAGAGCGGCTTGCTTGAGGCAGGGCGCTCGACGGTACGCCGATCCAGCTGAAAGGCGGCGGGCACGTCGGCGCTGATCAAACGCTTGTCCTTGCTGCCAGGGTCGGCGTTAGACTGAGTAAGGGGCGTGGGTTCTGGTAGAGGCGAACTTAATGGTTGATAAGGCACCGGCGCGAGCGGGGCCGATACCGAGGTGTACAGCTCCTCAGAGATAGAAACCGGCGAGGCTGCCGCCTGATATTTGGCTACATGTCGGGAGGCGAGAACTTCGGCATGGTCGGCAATCATCTCGTCATGAGGCTGGCCCGCCTGCTTGGCTGACAACTCACGTCCAATCCGCACGAGGCCGCGCATCATCTCATGCCCCTCCGCTTCGGCAGGCGTCGGCGCACGAGGAGGCTGCACGATGTCGTAGAGTGCGGCCTTTAGGAACACGCTGGCAAAATCGAAGGGCCAGTCCTCGTCAGCGACCCCCTCGTCACTGAGGTCTTTTGCAGTTTTCGAATTGGGTCCCCGTTTGCCTGCCATTCTCTTCTCGATCTCCCTGAAGAGCGTCGGTGCCAATGCCCCAAGAGCATTGGCGAGCTCTCTCGCCTGTTGGTGCGGAAGCGCGCCCAGGCTCACCCGGATGGGTCGGGAGCCTGCACCGCCACCGATGCGTTTCGGCAGTCTGATCTGGAAAAGATAGGTCCCGCCGCTCCTCACCAGATAGAGCCCGGACGATCTCGTTTTAAGCTTGCGATTCCGTTTCTTTGCGGAAATGATTTCCGCGTCCGGCGATACATCGGACTGTACATCGAGCGATACAATGCGCGATACATTCATGACTTGAGTGCCTCTGGTTGGGGCAGTCTGTCAGGAATTCGCGAGGAAACCCAAGGGCTTGCGTCTAATTGGGGAAGAGTGACCCAGAAATGGCGGAGAGGGTGGGATTCGAACCCACGATACGGTTGCCCGTATGCCGCATTTCGAGTGCGGTGCTTTCGACCACTCAGCCACCTCTCCGCTTTGCTGGTCGGCGCAATGTGCGCGGGCTGTCTCATAGCGGCGAAAAATCAGGCTGGCAAGGGGCGAAATGCAAGTCTTCATATCCTTTTACCTTGACAGTTTTTTGTCGCTCGCGTAAGCCCGCCTGCGTTCAGGTGTGGAAATGCGTCCGCGCCTGACGATCGCGAGAGATCCTGGTGGTTTTCGCGCGATTTCACCGGCAGATCAGTTTTGAAAAGATATCTCTTTCCTGACCTCCTGCTAAAGACCGACTGATAAAAAGACGGCCCTTCTCATCGAGAAGAGAGCCGGAACGAACATGAAAGGATATAAAATGTTCGCAGTCATCAAGACCGGCGGTAAGCAGTACCGCGTGGCCGCCAACGACGTGCTGACCATCGAAAAGCTGGAAGCCGAAGCTGGTGCAGTAGTCGAATTCAACGAAGTCCTGGTCGTCGGCGTTGGCGCCGATGCCAAGATCGGCGCACCCTTTGTTTCGGGCGCGACGGTCAAGGCCGAAGTTGTCGAGCATAACCGTGGCAAGAAGGTCATTTCCTTCAAGAAGCGTCGCCGTCAGAATTCCAAGCGTATTCGCGGTCATCGCCAGCATCACACGGTCGTCCGTATCACCGACATTCTCGGCTAATCAGGTTTCGAAGGTAAAGGAGAACTCCCATGGCACATAAAAAAGCTGGCGGTTCGTCGCGTAACGGTCGCGATTCTCAGTCCAAGCGCCTTGGCGTGAAGAAGTTCGGTGGCGAAGTCGTCATTCCGGGCAACATTATCGTGCGTCAGCGCGGTACGCAGTGGCATCCGGGCGCCAATGTTGGCCTCGGCAAGGACCATACGATTTTTGCGCTCACCGCAGGCAACGTGAATTACCGCACCAAGGCGAACGGCCGCGTATACGTGTCCGTCATGCCGAAAGCGGAAGCCGCAGAATAAAGCCGGCAAGCGTTATGCAACCGGCGTCTCATCGACCCGGTTGAACGTTAAAGGTTCAGTCAAAGAAAAGGGAAGATGGGGCGCTGCCCCATCTTCCCTTTTTCTTTTTACCCCCAGAGGAGACTGAACCATGCAAGTCGAATTGTTGAGGGCGAGCCAATCCCGGCCGCCGGAAGAACGGCCGCGGCCGGACCGGTTGCAGGACCGGTCGAGAAGCGAGTGCCCCGTCTTACTGTCGCCGAGACTGGTTCTCCGCGCACCCCACAAAGAAGACATCGACGCACTTGCCCATCTCGCCAACAATGCCGCCATCGCAACGATGGTGTCGCGCATGCCGCATCCCTATACGGCGACAGACGCAGCCGATTTCGTGCGACGCACGAATGCCGGCGAGATTGGCAAATGCGTCTATGCCATTACGCGAGGAAACGACGGTGCCTTTCTCGGTTGCTGCGCGCTGGAGCCTCAGGCCGACGAGCGCACGCTCGAAATCGGCTATTGGCTCGGCGAACCCTATTGGAACGAGGGGTATGGCACGGAAGCCGCCCATGCGCTGATCGACATGGCCTTTCGTACCAGAAGCGAAATCGACCAGATCGATGCGCGGTGCCGAGTTACCAACATTCCATCCAAGAGGGTGATCCAGAAGTGCGGCTTCCAGTTTCAGGGATCCGGCATGATCGATTGCCTTGCGGAAGGCGCCATGGTGCCGGTCGAGTGGTTCCGTCTGGATCGCAAGACATGGATATCGTTGAGAAGCTGGGGAGAGCTGAGATGAACGCCGCAGTCGTTGAAAGAGCTGTCGAAGCAAGACTTTCGCCCGGCCCGTGCCCGGTCATCCAGTCCCGCCGGTTGACCTTGCGTCCTCACCGGATCGGCGATGCGGATGCGATTGCGGCATCGCTTGCCGATTTCAAGGTTGCCCGTATGCTTTCCCGCGTGCCGCAGCCTTATCATCGAGATGACGCGATCGATTGGCTGGTGCGCCAGACCTCCGGGCTGATGCCGGATTGGAGCCTTGCAGTCACCACGGGCGATGACGTCCATATCGGCGTCGTCGGCATGGAATTGCGCAGGGATGGATGGCACCTGGGATATTGGTTGAACCGGTATTACTGGGATCATGGCTACATGACAGAAGCGACCGGCGCAGTACTGGAACGTTTCTTCCGGCGCATGCCGGATGCCGTGGTCCATTCCGGTGCCTTTGCCGACAACCTTGCTTCGCTCAATGTGCAGCGAAAGCTCGGTTTCAGGATTGTCGATGCGGGAGAGGTTTTCTCGACTGCTCGCAACCGCATGGCGCCGCATATCGAGACGATGCTGGAGGCCGGCGATCTGGTGCGGCCGCAGGCCTGCTAAAAATGCTGATGGCCATTGGTGTCGGCCGGTGGCCATCAACCTGTCTCAAGGGAGACGGGATTGATCCGGCCAGGGAGATCCGCTAGCGGTCTCGAAAACCCTGATAGGGCCATGCTCGTATCCGTCCATGCCGCAGACCCGCTCGTGCTGGAGCCGCATTACAGCTTATGGCTGACGAACTTCATGATAATCTTTGACCTTAAAGGCAACGAACGGTATCGAAACGCTAAAGAAGGCGTCCAGAAATCCCTGATGACGTTGCGTAACACAAGACTGACGGCAGCAAGATGAAATTTCTCGACGAAGCAAAAGTCTATATTCGTTCCGGCGATGGCGGTGCGGGCGCAGTTTCGTTCCGGCGGGAAAAATTCGTCGAATTCGGCGGACCCGATGGTGGCGATGGTGGACGTGGCGGCGACGTCTGGGTCGAGGCCGTGAATGGTCTTAACACGCTGATCGATTTCCGCTTCCAGCAGCATTTCAAGGGCAAGATCGGTACCCATGGCATGGGTCGCAACCGTACCGGCGCCAATGGCGAAAGCGTGACGTTGAGAGTGCCTGTCGGCACGCAGATCTTCGAGGAAGACAACGAGACCTTGATCATGGACATGATCAAGGAAGGTCAGAAGTTCCGTCTGGCCAAGGGCGGCAATGGTGGTTTCGGCAACACCCACTTCAAGAGCCCCACCAACCAGGCGCCGAACTGGGCAAATCCCGGCCTCGAGGGCGAGGAAAAGACGGTTTGGCTGCGGCTGAAGCTGATTGCCGATGCCGGTCTCGTCGGGCTTCCCAATGCCGGTAAGTCGACCTTCCTTGCGTCAGTCACCCGTGCTCGACCGAAGATCGCCAATTATCCGTTTACGACGCTTCACCCCAATCTCGGCGTTGCGGCGATTGATGGGCGCGAATTCGTGCTTGCTGATATTCCGGGTCTGATCGAAGGGGCGCATGAAGGGATCGGTCTCGGCGACCGCTTCCTCGGCCATGTTGAGCGCACCCGCGTGCTGCTTCATCTCGTCTCGTCGATGGAAGAAAAGGTCGGCCAGTCCTACAAGACCGTCAAGGCGGAGCTTGAGGCCTATGGCGGCGGCCTGACCGACAAGCAGGAAATCGTCGCACTGTCGCAGATCGATATCCTGGATGAAAAGGAACTGAAGAAAAAGGCGAAGGAACTGGAAAAGGCCTGCGGCCAGACGCCGTTCCTCATTTCCGCCGCGACCGGGAAAGGCATGACGGAAGTGTTGCGTGCCCTTCGTGACGTTATTCTCGAAGCCAGCGAGGGGGACGAGACGACCCTGCCGGACAAATCCGCATCGGTGCAGGATTATGACGAGGACGGGGAGCTATGACCGGCGGTAGTACCAATAGCCGCAAGGCGCTTTCCAGTTATCGCCGTGTCGTCATCAAGATCGGCTCGGCGCTGCTCGTCGATCGCAAGACCGGCCTGAAATCCGAATGGCTTGATTCCATCTGCAGCGATATCGCGGCGCTGAAGTCGGCGGGAGTAGATGTGCTCGTCGTGTCTTCGGGCGCAATCGCCCTGGGTCGTACCGTCCTAGGCTTTCCTGCCGGTGCCCTGAAGCTGGAAGAAAGTCAGGCAGCCGCTGCGGTCGGTCAGATCGCGCTTGCCCGTGCCTGGTCGGAAAGCCTGTCGCGTGATGAGATCGTCGCCGGCCAGATCCTGCTGACTCTGGGCGATACGGAAGAGCGCCGCCGTTATCTCAACGCCCGCGCAACCATCAAGCAGTTGCTGAAAATCGGCGCGGTGCCGATCATCAACGAAAACGATACCGTAGCGACATCGGAAATCCGATATGGCGACAATGACAGACTGGCTGCGCGTGTCGCGACGATGACGGGGGCCGACCTACTCGTGCTTCTGTCGGATATCGACGGGCTTTACACCGCTCCTCCGCATCTCGATCCCGAGGCTAAGTTCCTCGATACGATTGCGGCGATCACGCCAGAAATCGAGGCGATGGCCGGCGGGGCCGCATCCGAACTGTCGCGCGGCGGCATGCGCACCAAGATCGATGCCGGTAAGATCGCGACCGGCGCCGGATGTGCGATGATCATTGCATCGGGCAAGACGGACCACCCCCTGCAGGCAATCGAGCAGGGAACGCGATCCTCGTGGTTTGCACCGTCCGAGGCGCCGGTGACCGCGCGCAAGACCTGGATTGCCGGGCAATTGCAGCCGGCCGGCGAACTGCATGTGGATAATGGTGCGGAAAAGGCGCTTGGTCTGGGTAAAAGCCTGCTGCCCGCAGGTGTTCGCCGGATCGACGGTCATTTCCACCGCGGCGATACGGTTGCCATCATCGGTACCGATGGGCTTGAGATTGCCCGCGGTCTGGTCAGTTACGATGCCGATGAGGCGCGTCAGATCACCGGGCGGAAATCTGCCGAGATCGAAGCGATATTGGGTTATGCCGGCCGCGCCGCCATGGTGCATCGCGGCGACCTGGTGATGACGGGCGGGTTTCGGTCGAAGGCAAGCCGCAAGGAGGAGGTTATCCATGCTGGATAAGGTTTCGACAGTCGATATCGACAAGGTCATGGCCGAAATCGGCCGCAACGCCAAGGCGGCTGCGCGTCAGCTCGCGATTGCGTCGACGCAAGCGAAGAACACGGCGCTGCATGCCATGGCGGATGCTATCCTCTCGGCCATGCCCAGGATTCTTGCGGCAAATGCTGAAGACCTGAAGCAGGTGGAAGGCAAGGGCCTGCTGCCATCCTTCCTCGATCGCCTGACATTGACGGAAAAGGGTATTTCCGGAATGGCGCAGGGCTTACGCGAAATCGCCGAATTCAAGGATCCGGTCGGAGAGGTGATTGCCGCCTGGGATCGTCCGAACGGATTGAATATCGAGCGTGTCCGCACGCCACTCGGCGTCATCGGCGTGATTTATGAAAGCCGTCCCAATGTGACTGCAGACGCCGGTGCATTGTGCCTGAAAGCCGGCAATGCGGTGATCCTGCGCGGCGGATCGGATTCGGCGCAATCATCGCAGGCTATCCATGATTGCCTTGTCACAGGCCTCAAGGCCGCCGGTCTTCCGGAGCATGCGATCCAGATCGTGCCGACGACCGATCGTGCGGCTGTCGGCGCCATGTTGTCCGGCCTAGATGGTGCGATAGACGTCATCGTTCCGCGCGGCGGCAAGAGCCTTGTCGCCCGCGTGCAGAACGAGGCCCGAGTACCGGTCTTTGCGCATCTCGAAGGCCTCTGCCATATCTATGTCGACGCAAGTGCCGATCTCGACATGGCAAAAAATATCGTCGTGAATGCCAAGATGCGACGCACGGGTGTCTGCGGCGCGGCCGAAACGCTGCTGGTGGACAAGGCCGTTGCCGGTACGCATCTCGTGCCGCTTCTGCAAGCGCTCAAGGATGCCGGCTGCGAGATCCGCGGATCGGTCGAAGTCTTGCTTGCCTGCCCGACGGCGGCAGCGGCGACGGAAGAAGACTGGCGCACGGAATATCTGGATGCGGTGATTTCGGTCGCGGTCGTTGACGGCATCGATGGCGCGATCAAGCATATCAACACCTACTCTTCCAGCCACACGGAAGCGGTGATTGCCGAAGACCCGGCGGTTGTGGGGCGTTTCTTCAATGAGATCGATTCTGCCATTCTGTTGCACAATGCGTCCACGCAGTTTGCCGATGGTGGCGAATTCGGCATGGGTGGCGAGATCGGCATTTCGACCGGCAAGATGCATGCCCGCGGCCCGGTCGGCGTCGAGCAGCTGACCTCGTTCAAATACCGTGTGCATGGCACCGGCCAGATCCGTCCATAGAGCTTCGGCCCGACGTGGAAGAAGAAAAGATCGATCGCCGATATCTTACCATGCCGCATATCGAGCGCGGCATGGCCGTCGGGCTTTTCGGCGGTTCCTTCAATCCGCCGCATGAAGGCCATCTGCTGGTCGCCGAAATTGCGCTGCGCCGTCTCGGTCTCGATCAGCTCTGGTGGATGGTGACGCCGGGAAATCCGCTGAAAAGTCGCAGCGAGCTTGCGCCTCTCAGCGAGCGAATTTCGCTCAGCGAGCATCTTGCCCGTGATCCGCGCATCAAGGTCACCGCGTTCGAAAAGACACTCGGCGGCTCCTACACGGCCGATACGCTTGCCCATGTGAAAGCCAAAAACCCCCAGGCCCATTTCGTATGGATCATGGGGGCCGACAGCCTGCAGTCCTTCCATCTGTGGCAGAAATGGCGCGAGATCGTCTCGATGTTCCCGATCGCGGTCGTTGATCGGCCGGGTGCGACCCTGTCATTCCTGTCGTCGAAAATGGCCCGCACATTCGACTACGCGCGCGTGGATGAGGATGATATCGGTACGCTCTGGAAGCGGCAGGCGCCTGCCTGGACCTTCATTCATGGCCCCAGATCGACGCTGAGTTCGACCGCGCTCAGGGCGAATGGCCGCAAGAACTCACCATGAACCTGAAGGAGCGTCTACACATGACGGTTTCGCGTCATGCGTTCACTTCTGATGGTTCTCCCTTGAAAGATTAACCATTCGGTGCCAACTTCATCAAAGCGGCCGACCTTGATCGGATTCGCTGGAAGTGCTTGTTGCTGTTACTTGGTAAGAAAGGACAAACCCTGACAACAGTACACGCCAAGGGAAAGATGGTTTCCATCCTCCCGCAGAGTTCCGAACGTGGCGCCGATGCCGCAGCTCGTGCTCTCGAACTGATCCTCAATAGCCTTGAGGATTCCAAAGCAGAAGATATCGTCACCATCAATATTGCCGGAAAATCGGCGCTGGGCGACTACATGGTTGTGGTCACCGGGCGATCGAGCCGCCATGTCATGGCGATCTGCGACCATCTTGTCACCGACCTGAAGGATGAGGGGCTTGGATCCCCGCGTGTGGAAGGTCAGGAAAGCGGTGACTGGGTGCTGATCGACACGGGTGATGTGATCGTTCACGTGTTCCGTCCCGAAATCCGCGAGTTCTACAACATCGAAAAGATGTGGGCAGCTCCGGAGATCGAAGAGGGACCGCTGCTGCATTGAGCGGTTTGGGCTTGGCCTGAACCGTCGAAAGCCGTTAAAGCAAGACTGGCGTCACGCGCCGGTGCAGCACTCTTCGGCTGTTCGAATTTAGACGGATCAGGACATGCGTATTACCCTTTTTGCCGTGGGACGGCTCAAGGCCGGCCCGGAGAAGGACCTTGCGTCCCGCTATCTCGACCGTTTCGCCAAGGCCGGCCCCGCTGTCGGCCTGGAGCTGGCGAAGCTGGTGGAGGTACAGGAAAGTCGCGCGTCCAATGCCGATACCCGCAAGCGCGAGGAAGCCGGCGTCCTGGAAAAGGCCTTGCCCGAGGGCGGCATCCTCGTTCTGTTGGACGAACGCGGCAAGACGCTCGACAGCCAGGCTTTTTCGGATGCGATTGGTCGTTATCGCGACAATGGAAAGCGCGACATGATGCTGGCTATCGGCGGTGCAGACGGTCTTGATCCGGAGCTTCGCGCCAGGGCGGATCTCGTTCTTAACCTTGGTACGATGACCTGGCCGCATCAACTGGTCCGCATTCTAATAGCAGAACAGTTATACCGGGCTGTGACCATTCTTTCCGGCCATCCCTATCACCGCGTTTAACCTTTCGTTCAGGCGCAAACACGATGTTGTTTGTGGCGGGCCTAAGCAAATCAGCCTAGCCTTCGCATTCTATCACTCGGAGCGGATATGGACGCCAGTCGGAAAAGACCTGCCAGATATGGATCAGGCTTGGCCAGCACGCTGGCCATTGCCGGTCTTCTGCTGGCCGTTCCGCAGCCGCTATATGCGCAGGATGCCGCGCCGCCGGGCGATGGCGCGGTAAACGCAGCCCCGGTCGAGGCTGCCGGTCCGACAGCTGAATTGAGGCAGAAGCAGGAAGAGACGCGCAAGGAGCTCGAGGCGCTCGGCAAGACGATGCAGCTGTCGGGAGACAAGATCGCCGATATCGAGAAAAGCATTGCGCAGACCAACAAGGATAGCGCCGATATCCGCCAGGCCCTGATCGATTCTGCGAAGAAGCGGCAGGATCTGGAGCGTAAGATCCAGGAAAGCGAAAAGAAGATCGCTGCCCTAGGCGTCCAGGAAGACGGAATTCGCGCATCGCTTCGCAGTCGCCGGGGTGTTCTTGCGGAAGTGCTCGGCGCGCTTGAGCGCATGGGACGCAACCCGCCGCCGGCATTGCTGGTGAAGCCGGAGGATGCGCTTGCTTCCGTGCGCAGCGCCATTCTTCTCGGTGCCGTCGTGCCGGGCATGCGTGCGGAGGCCGAACGCCTCGTTGCCGATCTGAAGGCCCTGAGCGAGACGCGTAATGCCGCAGCGAGTGAAAAGCAGGCCGTGTCGGACACGATTGCCGCGAGCCTTGAAGAAGACAAGCGGATGGATCTTCTTCTGGCTGAAAACGAAAAATTGAACGGCCGGAATACGGCGGAACTCGAGGCAGAGCGGCGGCGCTCGGAGGAACTTGCAGGCCGGGCGACATCGCTCGAAGGGCTTATCTCTTCGCTGGAAAGTGAAATATCCTCGGTGCGGGAGGCGATGGAGGCCGCCAGGGCGGAAGAGGAGCGCCAGAAGCGCCTCACGCAGGTCGAGCGCGAGAAGGCGAGAGAGCTTGCCGAAAACGGTGTGCCCGACAAAAACCGCATTGCGCCAGCATATGCGTTTTCAAGCCTGAGGCAGAAGCTGGCCTTTCCGGTGGCAGGCGATGTCGTACGTTGGTTCGGCGATCCCGACGGGACAGGACATACGGCGCGCGGCATCACCATCGCATCCAATGCCGGGGCCATCGTGACTGCGCCGGCGGATGGTTCGATCGTATTTGCCGGAGCGTTCAGAAGTTACGGCCAAACGATCATTCTTAATGTCGGTGACGGGTATTACGTGGTCTTCACTGGCATGAAGGATGTGAACGTCCGTCAGGGAAGCTTTGTCTTCAGCGGTGAGCCGATCGCCGTGATGGGTGAGAAAAGAGTGGCGAGTGCAACTGCGTTGGCGCTGGAAACGGATCGCCCAACGCTTTACATTGAATTTAGAAACGGCAACACCACGGTTGATTCCAAGCCATGGTGGTCAGCCAAGGAAACTGGAAGGGCGCGAAATGATTCGTAGGGCTTCGCTTGTCATCGTCGGTGCACTCATGGGTGCGACAGCGATGAGTGTCATCTATTCGGCCGGCGTGCCGGCCCAGGCAGCCGGAGCGTCGACCTATAAGGAACTTTCGATTTTTGGTGACGTCTTCGAACGCGTTCGCGCTCAATATGTGACGGCGCCGGATGAGGAAAAGCTGGTCGAAAACGCCATCAACGGCATGCTGACCTCGCTCGATCCGCATTCGAGCTTCATGAATGCCAAGGATGCCGAAGACATGCGGACACAGACCCGCGGAGAATTCGGCGGTCTTGGCATCGAAGTGACGATGGAAAATGAGTTGGTCAAGGTCATTGCGCCAATCGACGACACGCCCGCTTCCAAGGCCGGCATTCTTGCCGGCGACTTTATTTCCGAAATCGATGGTCAGTCCATTCGTGGCCTGAAGCTTGAAGACGCGGTCGAGAAGATGCGCGGTGCGGTCAATACGCCGATCAAGCTCACGGTCATCCGTCAGGGCGCCGACAAGCCGCTTGACATCACCGTGGTTCGCGACGTCATCGCCGTGCGTGCGGTTAAGTCCCGCGTCGAAGGCGGCGATGTCGGTTATGTCCGCGTCATCTCTTTCACCGAGAAGACCTATGACGATCTCGAAAAGGCGATCCAGAAGATCAAGGCCGATGTTCCGGCCGACAAGCTGAAGGGTTACGTTCTCGACCTGCGTCTCAACCCGGGTGGTCTTCTGGACCAGGCGATCAATGTATCTGACGCCTTCCTTGAGCGTGGCGAAGTCGTTTCCACCCGCGGCCGCAATGCCGACGAAACCCGCCGCTTCAACGCCGGTCCGGGCGATCTGACCGACGGCAAGCCGGTCATCGTGCTGATCAATGGCGGTTCGGCTTCTGCGTCGGAAATCGTTGCCGGTGCACTTCAGGATCTTAAGCGTGCAACCGTCGTCGGTACTCGGTCCTTCGGCAAGGGCTCCGTCCAGACGATCATCCCGCTCGGTGATGCCGGTGCGCTGCGCCTGACGACTGCGCTCTATTACACGCCGTCCGGCAAATCGATCCAGGGTACGGGCATCAACCCGGACATCAAGGTCGAGCAGCCGCTCCCGCCGGAACTGCAGGGCAAGTTGAAGGCAGAAGGCGAATCCAGCCTCAAGGGCCATATCCAGGGCAATGCCGAGACGGAAGAAGGCTCCGGTTCCGCAGCCTATGTGCCGCCGGAAGCCAAGGATGACATCCAGCTGAACTATGCCCTGGATCTTCTCCATGGCACCAAGACGGATCCGAGCTTCCCGGCAAGCCCGGACAAGGCTGCGGCAGCCGTCAAGAAGTAAGAACAGTGCCGGGGGAGCCTGAACGGCTCTCCCGGATTTTTCAAGACCGCGGGATAGCACGGATATTAGCGTGGGTACTGATCTCCATGCACCCTTGGGACAAGGGCGGCCGCCGAAAACGAAACGTTCGTTGAGTGGTTACAAGGCCATTCTCTGCAGCGGTGTGGTCCTTGTCGGCGTTATCGCTCTCTCCATCTATGTCATTCGCGAAGACGACGGACTCAGGCAGGTTTCCGCCAATATCGAGCAAACGCCTTCCGGCGATAAATCCGCACCTTCGACAGAGGCGGAGGCTCGTTCCGCGCAATCGGGCACATCGTCCGAGCGGACCCCGTCAGGCGCCAATATCGAGCGCATCCCCACGGGCGACGGAAACTACGTTACCAAATATACGCCGCGTGACCGGTCCGGGCCGCAGGTCATCGATGCCCAGCGGATGGGCCAGGACCCGCGCGTAGCAGGCCAGCCGAACCCAGATCTTGTCGAAGAAACCGAGGACGGAAAGCTGCCGATCATCGGCGCCGACGGTCTGCGTCCGATGGACCAATATGCAAGGCCATGGTCAGGCGAGAGGGGCGCGCGTGTTGCCATCGTCATCAGCGGCCTCGGCCTCAGCCAGACCGGCAGCCAGAAGGCGGTGCAGCAACTGCCGGCGGGTGTGACGCTTGCATTTGCAGCGAGCGGCAACAGCCTGCAGCGCTGGATGCAGGAAGCGCGGCGCAAGGGGCATGAGATATTGCTGCAGGTTCCGTTCGAACCTTTCGATTATCCGGCGAACGATCCGGGGCCAGGTACTCTGCTGACAGCGAACTCCGCCAAGGACAATCTCGCGCGCCTCCACCAGGCCATGGCGCGGGTCACCAATTATACCGGCATCGTCAATTATCAGGGCGCACGTTACCTTTCGGATGAAAAGGCGCTGCGGCCGGTGCTGCAGGACGTGGCGAAGCGTGGGCTCCTTTTCCTCGATGACGGGACGTCTTCTCTTTCAAAGACGAATTCCGTATCCGATGCCGTCAAGCTGCCTCATGCCTTTGCCGATGTCGTGCTCGACGGACAGGTGCAGACCCAGGCCATTCTTCGCAAGCTCGATGAACTCGGCCGCATCGCGGACCGGCAGGGGACGGCAATCGGCATTGCCGCCGCTTACGACGAGAGCATCGATGCTGTAAGAAAGTGGAGCGAAGAAGCGACGCAGCGTGGCATCGAGATCGTTGGCGTATCAGCGATTGTACGCGATAAAAGCGAACCCTGATGGAGAATGAAGCATGGCCAAGAAAGACGGGGCCGGGAAGAGTGGTACGGTGAAGGCTGAAGACCTGCCGTATCGGCCCTGCGTGGGCATCATGGTGCTCAACCGTGACGGACTGGTCTGGGCCGGCCGGCGGATCTCCGAGGGCAACAGCGAATATGACGGCTCGCCGCAGCTCTGGCAGATGCCGCAAGGCGGCATCGACAAGGGAGAAGACGCGCTTCCTGCTGCCTATCGCGAGCTTTACGAAGAAACCGGCATGAAGACGGTGACCCTGCTTGCGCAATCGAAAGACTGGATCAATTACGATCTGCCGGCGCATCTGATCGGTATCGGGCTCAAGGGCAAATATCGCGGGCAGACCCAACGCTGGTTTGCCTTCCGCTTCGAGGGTGATGAGAGCGAGATCGCCATCAATCCGCCGCCGGGCGGTCATTCGCCGGAGTTCGACGCCTGGGACTGGAAGCCGATGGCCGACCTTCCCGGACTGATCGTGCCGTTCAAACGGCAGGTCTATGATCAGGTGGTTGCGGAATTTTCACATCTGGCTGCGGCCTGAGTTCCGGCGCTAACACGAACAACAAATGACGAGAGAAGACCCGGCCCGAAAGCCGGGTCTTTGATCATTCACTCTGCAGCGTCGGCCGATTCCGCGTTGAGCTGGCCGTAACGTTCCTCACCGATCTTGGTCAGCAGGTCGAGCTGCGTTTCGAGGAAGTCGATATGACCTTCCTCATCCATCAGCAGTTCTTCGAACAGCTTCATGGAAACGTAGTCGCCTGCCTCATGACAGAGATCACGGGAGGCTTTGTAGGCCGTGCGGGCGTCGTATTCGCCGGCAAGATCGGCTTCCAACACTTCCTTGACATTTTGGCCGATACGCAGCGGCGCAACCGTCTGGAGATTGGGGTGGCCTTCAAGAAAGATGATGCGATCGATCAGGCGATCGGCATGCTGCATCTCTTCGATGGATTCGGCGCGCTCCTTCTTTGCGAGCTTGGTGAAACCCCAGTCGCTCAGAAGACGATAGTGCAGCCAGTATTGATTAACGGCCCCAAGTTCGAGGAACAAAGCCTCGTTAAGCCGCTCGATGACTCTTTTGTCGCCTTTCAATGTCCGCTCTCCTGTTTTCCTCATGGAACTGCTTCAAGCGAGACAAATATATAACGACTTCGTCCTCCGTCGAGTGACGCAGGGCATGATATTCTTCGGTCGTGCGGATAATCAGATCCACGACGTTGGGGAAACAACCGCAACAGCGGCCGCGTTTGCTCATGGCGTGATAGACTTTCGCCGGTACGATGAGCTGCCAACAGTCTTCGTCAAGAAGCTGGACGATGACGTCCTTGATTTCCTTGTCCGTGATGTAATTGCAGCTGCACACGAGCATTTCCGGTAGACCTGTCAAACATGACCAACGCTATCTTCTTTTGAGAAAGAAGACCGGGGATGTCAAGAAAAATCCTGTTCTGCTTAATCACGAGCTGCTAAATTGCCAGGCTTGGTCACCATGGATATGGCGCAAAGCGTTTCAACCTCGCAATCCAGCCTTATAGTGGCTTTTCAATGCCGCTGCTTGTCCCGAGTTTTGCCTGCGAAGATGGTCGGTGGATCAAGGTTGACGCTTCGATCACCAGCGGCATCAGTCCGTCCGCACCTTCATCCAGGCATTCGAACAGATGCCTGCGCATCCGTGGCTCCCAGAACTTGTTAATGTGGGTGGCAACGCCTTTTGCTCTGTCGGTTTCCGGCTGTGACATGAAGAAAGTGGCGATCTGATTTGCCATTCTGATCAGCTTTTTCCGCCCCTGATCATGCGACATCGATGAGCTCCTTTTTATCCGCAAGGCGGAGGATTTCCGAGGTTAACAGGGATTCGGTGCGATCCTGACTGGCTCTACTCCGCTGCCTGTATTTTGCCTGCGATGCGACGTGAGCGGTTGGACATATCATTGTAGTCCTCCTGCCATTGCGTCGGGCCGTTGGACGGGGAAACCTGTACTGCCGTCACCTTATATTCCGGACAGTTGGTTGCCCAATCGGAGAAATCGGTCGTGATGACATTGGCCTGCGTATCCGGGTGGTGGAAGGTCGTATAGACGACACCCGGCGAGACCCGGTCGGTAATCTGTGCCCGAAGGGTGGTATCGCCCGAGCGGCTTGCAAGTTTGATCCAGTCGCTATCCTTGATGCCGCGTTGCTCTGCGTCATGCGGATGGATTTCCAGCCGGTCTTCAGCGTGCCAGATGACGTTTTTGGTGCGTCGTGTCTGAGCCCCGACATTGTATTGGGACAGGATACGCCCGGTGGTGAGCAGCAGCGGGAAGCGTGGTCCGGTGCGCTCGTCGGTCGCCACATATTCGGTGCGGATGAATTTTCCTTTGCCTCGGACAAATCCATCGACATGCATGATCGGCGAACCTTTAGGATGCGCCTCGTTGCACGGCCACTGAACCGAACCCATTTTATCGAGGTAATCGTAGGAAACCAACGCAAAGCTCGGCGTCGTTGCGGCGATCTCATCCATGATTTCGGATGGATGGGCATAATTCCAATTCAGCCCCATTGCCTGCGCAAGCTTTTGCGTCACCTGCCAATCGGCAAGACCGTTCTTCGGGGTCATCACCCTGCGTACACGGTTGATGCGGCGTTCGGCATTGGTGAAGGTTCCGTCCTTCTCGAGGAATGTCGAACCCGGCAGGAAGACATGGGCATAATTGGCCGTCTCGTTGAGGAAAAGGTCGTGCACAACAACGCATTCCATGGCTTCGAGCCCGGCCGAGACATGTCTGGTATCTGGGTCGGACTGCAGAATATCCTCGCCCTGGATATAGATGCCCTTGAATGTGCCTTCGACGGCTGCATCCAGCATGTTGGGAATGCGCAGGCCGGGCTCGTTGTTCAGCGTCACACCCCAGAGTTTTTCGAATGTGTCGCGCGTGGCATCGTCCGAGATATGGCGATAGCCCGGAAGTTCATGCGGAAACGAGCCCATGTCGCAGGAACCCTGAACATTGTTCTGGCCGCGCAGCGGGTTCACGCCGACGCCCGGCCGGCCGATATTGCCCGTTGCCATGGCAAGGTTGGCGATCGCCATTACGGTCGTCGAACCCTGGCTGTGTTCGGTAACGCCTAGGCCGTAATAGATCGCGCCATTGCCGCCGGTGGCAAACAGCCGGGCGGCACCGCGCAGAAGATCGGCCGGAACGCCGGTAAAGCTTTCGGTTGCTTCCGGGCTATGGTTTTCTTCGGAAACGAAGGCCGCCCAGTCTTCGAATTCCGACCAATCACAGCGCTCACGGATAAACGCCTCCGCAGCCAGGCCCTCGGTGACGATGACATGCGCCAGTGCCGTCATGACTGCGACATTGGTGCCCGGTTTCAGAGGCAGGTGATAGGCTGCTTCCACATGCGGTGTTCTGACAAGGTCGATACGACGCGGATCGATGACGATCAGCTTTGCCCCTTGCCTCAGCCTTTTCTTAAGCCGCGAGCCGAAGACCGGATGGCCATCGGTCGGGTTGGCGCCAATGACGATGACCACATCGGATTGCTCGATACTGTCGAAATTCTGCGTGCCGGCCGAAGTGCCGAACGCCTGTCCGAGGCCGTAGCCGGTTGGCGAATGGCACACGCGGGCGCAGGTGTCGACATTGTTGTTGCCGAAACCTGCGCGCACCAGTTTCTGGACGAGAAAGGTTTCCTCATTTGTACAGCGTGACGAGGTGATGCCGCCGATGGCGTCGCGGCCATACTGGTACTGGATGCGCCGGAATTCGGTAGCGATATGCGAAAACGCCTTTTCCCAGGTCACTTCTTGCCACGGGTCGGAGATGTTTTCGCGGATCATCGGGTTGAGGATGCGGTCTTTGTGGCTGGCATAACCATAGGCAAACCGGCCCTTGACGCAGGAGTGGCCACGATTGGCCTGACCTTCCTTCCACGGCACCATGCGCACCAGTTCCTCGCCGCGCATTTCCGCCTTGAAGGAGCAGCCAACTCCGCAATAGGCGCAGGTGGTCACGGCTGAATGCTCCGGCTGACCGATTGCGATCACCGACTTTTCCGTCAGCGTCGCGGTGGGACAGGCCTGCACGCAGGCGCCGCAGGAGACGCATTCGGATTCAAGAAAATGTTCGTGCGCACCGGGCGAGACACGACTTTCGAAACCGCGCCCCTCGATCGTCAGTGCGAACGTGCCCTGCACTTCCTCGCATGCACGCACGCAGCGCGAACAGACGATGCATTTCGACGGGTCATAGGTGAAATAGGGGTTGGATTCGTCCTTCGGCATCCATTTCGCGTTGATGGCACCGTCGTTGCGCGCGCGTACATGATTGTCACCCTCGTAGCCGTAACGAACGTCGCGTAGGCCGACCGCACCCGCCATATCCTGCAGTTCGCAGTCGCCATTGGCAGCACAGGTGAGGCAGTCGAGCGGATGATCGGAGATATAAAGCTCCATAACGCCGCGGCGGATATCCTTCAGGCGGTTGGTCTGGGTATGGACGACCATGTTCGGTGCGACAGGCGTGGTGCAGGAGGACGGCGTGCCGTTGCGCCCCTCGACCTCCACCAGGCAGAGGCGGCAGGAACCGAAGGCGTCGACCATGTCGGTAGCGCAGAGTTTCGGGATCTGGATGCCCGCCTCCATCGAGGCCCGCATGATCGACGTGCCTTCCGGCACGGTTATGGCGCGGCCGTCGATGGTGAGTGTTACCTGTCTTTCAGAGCGGGATGCAGGCGTGCCGTAGTCGATTTCATGGATGAGAGACATGATGCGCCTCCTTGCTGGAAATGGGCATTCCTAATGTCCAGCTGGTGAGAGTAAGCGACGCTGAAAAGAATAAGTCCAACCTCATCACTCCGCGGCCTCCACCAATGGAGCCGGTGAAAAATCCTCCGGGAAATGCGTCATCGCGCTCATGACCGGATAAGGCGTGAAACCGCCGAGTGCGCACAGCGAACCGAACTTCATCGTGTTGCAGAGATCGGCGAGCAGTGCCTTGTTCTTCTCCGGCTCGATGCCCCGACCTATCTTGTCGATGGTTTCCGCGCCGCGGGTCGAGCCGATACGGCAGGGCGTACACTTGCCGCAGCTTTCGATGGCGCAGAATTCCATGGCGAAGCGCGCCTGTTTCAGCATGTCGACGGTATCGTCGAACACGGTGATGCCGGCATGGCCGATCAGCCCGTCCTTCGCGGCAAAGGCTTCGTAATCGAACGGTGTGTCGAATAGTGCGCGCGGAAAATAGGCGCCGAGCGGGCCGCCCACCTGCACGGCTTTCACCGGTCGCCCCGTCGCAGTGCCGCCGCCTATATGATCGATGATCTCGCCGAGCGACAGGCCGAAAGCTGTCTCGAACAGGCCCCCATATTTAACATTGCCGGCGATCTGGATCGGGATCGTGCCGCGGGAGCGCCCCATGCCGAAATCCCGATAGAAGGCAGCGCCGCGATGCATGATGACCGGGATGGAGGCAAGCGAGATAACGTTATTGACCACCGTCGGGCGACCGAGAAAACCTTGCAGGGCCGGCAAAGGCGGCTTGGCGCGAACGATGCCGCGTTTTCCCTCCAGCGAGTTGAGGAGTGCAGTTTCCTCGCCGCAGACATAGGCGCCTGCGCCTGCGCGTATCTCGATGTCGAAGGCATGATCAGACCCGAGCACCGAGAGACCGAGAATGCCAGCTGCCCGGGCGATGTCGATTGCCTCGCCCATCGTGGCAATCGCATGCGGATATTCGGAACGGGTATAGATGTATCCCCTGGTCGCACCGGTCGCGATGCCGGCGATCACCATGCCCTCGATCAGCACAAAGGGATCGCCTTCCATGATCATCCGGTCGGCAAAGGTGGCGCTGTCGCCTTCGTCGGCATTGCAGACGATATATTTTTGAGGCGCCACCGCCTCCATCACAGTCTTCCACTTGATGCCGGTAGGGAAACCGGCACCGCCGCGCCCTCGCAGCCCGCTTTCGGTGACCTGAGCCACAATCTCGGCCCGCGGCATCGCGATAGCCTGTTCCAGTCCTTTCAGCCCCTGATAATGGCGATAATCATCGAGTGACAGTGGATCGGTCACGCCGCAGCGGGAGAAGGTCAGGCGGGTCTGCTGACGCAGGAAGGGGATTTCCTTGGTCAGCCCAAGACAGAGAGGATGGGCCTTGCCGGAGAGAAAACCGGCGTCGAAAAGGTCTTTGATATCCGAGGCTTTCACCGGCCCGTAAGCGACGCGACCGTGATCGGTGCGCACCTCCACCAGCGGTTCGAGCCAGAACATGCCGCGAGAGCCGTTGCGCACGATCCTGGCGTCAATACTGCGGGCAGCGATTTCGCTTGTGATTGCCGCTGCAACCTTCTCGGCTCCGAGCGCCAGGGATGCGGCATCGCGAGGGACGAAGATCGTTACCGTCATCGGCCCAGCCTCCCAACAATTTCGGAAAGACAGTGCTCGTCGACCCGGCCATAAACCTCGCCATCCAGCATGGCGGCAGGACCGCAGGCGCACAGACCCAAGCAATAGACCGGTTCGAGCATCACCGCTCCGTCAGGCGTCGTCTGGTGAAAATCAATCCCCAGTAACTGGCGAACGCGATCCGCGAGATTATCACAGCCCACCGATTGACAGGCTTCGGCTCGGCAGATTTTCAGAACATGCCGTCCACCCGGATGTTCACGAAATTCGGGATAGAAGGTGACGACGCCATGGACTTCCGCACGGGAGAGGTTGAGTTCATCGGCGATGACTGGCTTGACGATATCCGGTATGTAACCGAACTCCGCCTGAAGCGCGTGAAGAATGGGCAGCATCGGCCCTTCCAGATGCTTCCGGTCACGGATGATGTCGCGTGACCGCTGGGCGATCTCACCAGCGGAATTTCGCATGGTCATGGACGTGGCCTCCCGGCATATGCCGCAAACCTGTCCTCCTCGACTGTCTCCGGCATCCATTCCCCGATGGTAAGATCATTCGGGGATGCGGGAAAATGTCGCAACACGAAGCCTGCCCGTCAATAAACGAGATCGGTTACGCGATAGCGAACACCTATCAAGCGATTCCGGCAGATCATAACATTGTGGAGTAACGGTTCTTTTTGTGTCGCCAATGTAGGTACGGTACACACGCAAAAAGTGTCCTTTGGCTGACTGCAAATGCCGCCGTCGAAGATCGTTGCATACACCCATTAGCAATAAAATTTCGCCAACTCACCCAAAGCGAGAGAAACGCTATCTTCAGCATATCTTCCCTGTACGTAAGATGTCTCTAATGGTCCTGGTGGCTCATCGGATGAGATGAATATGGCGGATGGCTTTCATCAAGTTCACATTTCTCTTATGCAACCTTGACGTTTTTCTTGCGTGCCACAGTTGTCTCCTTCGACTGTGACGCGATGAGAAAAGCCTTGCAGTCCATGCCTTTCTGTCATTCATTCCCGCAACTGATCCGGAATAAACTGGGAAAGGATACCGATCATGTCTTCTCGTCTTCTCAAACTTTCTGCGGCCGCGCTGCTGGGGTCCGTGCTCTTCGCCAGCGCTCCGGCCTTCGCCGAGGCAGTGCTTCATCGCGGCAATGCCGGCGAGCCCCAGACGCTCGATCAGGCGCAGACCTCGATCAATATCGAAGCCTTCATCCTCAAGGATCTTTACGAAGGTCTGACGATTTACGATGCTGCTGGCAAGATTATCCCGGGCGCTGCCGAGAGCTGGACACTGTCTGATGACGGTGTAACCTACACGTTTAAGCTGCGCGAAAATGCAAAGTGGTCGGATGGTACACCCGTTACTGCGCAGGACTTTGAGTTTTCCTTCAAGCGTGTAGAAGATCCGAAGACGGCAGCGAAATACGCCAATATTCTCTACCCGATCAAGAATGCCGAAGCGATCAACAACGGCAAGGCTGAAGTCGCTACCCTCGGCGTCAAGGCCGTCGACGACAAGACGTTTCAGATCACGCTCGAGCGCCCGACCCCGTTCTTCCTTGAGCTGCTGGCCCACCAGACCGCGCTGCCCGTTTCCAAGGCAAGCGTCGAGAAAAACGGTGCCGACTTCGTCAAGCCGGGTGTGATGGTGTCTAACGGCGCCTTCAAGCTGGTCAGCCATGTGCCAAACGATAGCCTCGTGGTCGAGAAGAACGAGAACCATTGGGACGCTGCCAACACCAAGCTCGACAAGGTGATCTTCTATCCGATCGACGACCAGGCTGCTTCCGTCCGTCGCTTCGAAGCGAAGGAAATGGATCTCGTTTTCAATTTCTCGGCCGACCAGATCGAACGCCTGCGCGGCACCTACAAGGATCAGGTTCACGTTTCCCCGACGCTGGCCACCTACTACTACGCCTTCGACGGCAGTCAGGCACCCTATGACGACGTGCGCGTTCGTCAGGCACTTTCGATGGCTGTCGATCGTGACTTTCTCGCCAAGGAAATCTACAGCGGCTCGCAGATCCCGGCCTATTCGCTGGTCCCCCCGGGCATGGCAAGCTACGGTGAGCCGTCCAAGGCCGATTTCGCCACACTTTCGCAGCTTGATCGCGAGGACAAGGCGCTCGAACTGATGAAGGAAGCTGGTTACGGTGAAGGCGGCAAGCCGCTCGAAATCGAAATCCGCTATAACACCAACCCGAACCACGAGCGTGTCGCCACCGCCGTCGCCGACATGTGGAAGAACACTTTCAAAGCCAAGGTGACGATGACCAATCTCGACGTCTCGTCGCACTACGCTTACCTGCAGGAAGGTGGCAAGTTCAACGTTGCCCGCGCCGGCTGGGTTGCCGACTATGCGGATGCCGAAAACTTCCTGGCGCTGAACCTGTCGACCAACAAGACCTTCAATTACGGCAAGTACAACAACCCGGAATTCGACGCTCTGATGCAGAAGTCCTATGCGGAAGAGAATCCGGAAGCCCGCTCCAAGCTGCTGCACGAAGCCGAAGCGCTTCTGTCGCGTGACCAGCCGGTCGCGCCTCTGCTTACCCAGGCTGATCTCTGGCTCGTGTCCAACCGCGTTTCCGGCTGGGAGGACAATGCTGCCAACGAGCACCTGAGCCGCTTCCTCAGCGTTTCCGAATAACATCCATCATCCGAGGCGGCGCCCGCTTAACCGCGGGCGCCGTTTTGCAGGAGACACCCGCATGCTGGCTTTTGTCCTGCGCCGCCTTGCGAGCGCCGTACCGACGCTGTTTATCGTCGTCACCATTTCCTTCTTCCTGATGCGCTTTGCGCCAGGTGGCCCGTTCAATCTGGAGCGCCCGCTTCCGCCCGCAACGATGGAAAACATCATGCGGACCTATCAGCTGGACCAGCCCCTGTGGCGGCAATATGTGACCTACATATCCAATGCCGTTCAGGGTGATTTTGGCCCGAGCTATATCTACAAGGACAACACGGTCGCCGAACTGATCGGCAAGGGCCTGCCCTATTCGATGGAACTCGGCTTCTTCGCGCTTCTCCTGGCTCTGGTCGGCGGCGTCACGCTCGGCACGATTGCGGCCCTTCGCCAGAACAGTGCGCTCGATTTCTCCATCATGTCCCTCGCGACCGTCGGCACCACCATTCCGAATTTCGTCGTTGGCCCGGTTCTCACGCTGATCTTCGCTATCGTCTTCTCGCTGCTGCCGGCCGGCGGCTGGGGTGACGGTTCGTTCCGTTATCTGCTCCTGCCGATGATCGCCTTAGCGCTGCCGCAGCTTGCCGTTTTTGCTCGTCTTACCCGCGGATCGATGATCGAGGCGCTGCATGCCGACCATATCCGCACGGCTCGGGCCTACGGTTTGCCGCAGCGGATCGTCGTCATCACCCATGCAATGCGCGGCGCACTTCTGCCGGTCGTATCCTATCTTGCCCCATGCGCTGCAGCGCTGATGACCGGCTCGGCGGTGGTCGAGACGATCTTCACCATTCCCGGCATCGGCCGCTATTTCGTGCTCGGCGCGCTCAACCGCGATTATACGCTGGTCATGGGCACGGTCGTGCTGATCGCCATCTTCGTCATCGTTTTCAATCTCGTGGTCGATCTCATTTACGGCCTGCTCGATCCGAGGGTTCGCCATGACTGATATCGTCACTAATCCTGCGCCCGCGCAGCCGGAAAGCCCGGACAACAAAAGCCGCAGCCTGTTTCAGCTGGCAGCCCTTCGCTTCCGTCGCAACAAGGCTGCGATGGCCGGCTGCGTGATGATGGTGCTGATCGCGCTGTTTTCCTACATCGGCCCGTTCTTCGTGCCGCACAGCTATGACCAAGTCTATTCCTCCTATGTATCTGTCGGCCCGAGCCTTGAGCCGCGTCCCGATGAGGCATCGCTCGAAGATGCCATGCGCGGTGTCGCCACCCGCGCCCGCGTCAACCTCGATGAGTTCAATGTCGAAGGGCAGAGCTTTACCGCGACCCTGAGCGCCGAGAGCCCGATCGATCCGCGCGCAACCCGCTATTTCGACCGTGCCAACGAGTTCAAAAACACCAAGGTCGTGGCAACCGAAAACGACGGGCGTGTGCTCAAGGTGGAGGGCAATGTCAGCCGCGAGTATTTCGTCTTCGGCACCGATCCGAACGGTCGAGACATGCTCGCTCGCGTCATGCTCGGCGGCCAGATCTCGATTGCTGTCGGACTTCTCGCCAGCCTCGTCTCGCTCGGCATCGGCGTACTCTATGGCGCGACATCGGGTTATCTCGGCGGTCGCGTCGACAATGTGATGATGCGCTTCGTCGAGATCCTCTATTCGCTGCCTTTCGTCTTTCTGGTCGTGGTGCTCGTCGTCTTTTTCGGCCGTTCCTTCATCCTCATCTTCCTCGTCATCGGCGCGGTGGAATGGCTGGACATGGCCCGCATCGTGCGCGGCCAGACGCTGGCGTTGAAGCGCCGGGAATTCGTCGGTGCTGCCCAAGCACTGGGCTTGAGCGACTGGCAGATCATTCGCCGGCATATCATTCCGAACACGATCGGCCCGGTCATCGTCTTCGTTACCGTCGTCGTGCCGAAAGTGATCCTTCTCGAGAGTTTTCTTTCCTTCCTCGGCCTCGGCGTTCAGGCGCCGCTGACGAGCTGGGGTGCGCTGATCTCCGAAGGTGCCAGCAACATCCAGTCGGCCCCGTGGCTGCTGATCTTCCCGTCCATCTTCTTCGTGGCAACGCTCTTCTCGCTGAACTTCATCGGCGATGGCCTGCGCGATGCACTTGACCCGAAGGACCGCTGATATGACCGGGACATCAGAAAACATCCTCTCCATCCGCGATCTCAAGGTCAATTTCTCGACGCCTGACGGTACGGTGAATGCGGTCAAGGGCATCGGTTTCGACATCAAGGCCGGCGAGACACTTGCCGTCGTGGGCGAGAGCGGTTCCGGCAAGAGCCAGACCATGATGGGCATCATGGGCCTGCTCGCCAAGAACGGCACGGTCATCGGCTCTGCCCGATATCGCGGCAAGGAACTTGTCGGCCTGCCGAAGAGCGAGCTGAACAAGGTGCGCGGCGCCAAGATCACCATGATCTTTCAGGAGCCGATGACCTCGCTCGATCCGCTCTATACGATCGGCCGGCAGATCGCCGAGCCGATCCTCTATCACCGCGGCGGCTCAAGGGCGCAGGCCCGCGCCCGCGTGCTGGGGCTGTTGGAACTCGTCGGCATTCCCGATCCGGCGCGCCGGATCGACAGCTATCCGCACGAGCTTTCCGGCGGCCAGCGCCAGCGCGTGATGATCGCCATGGCGCTTGCCAACGAGCCTGATGTGCTGATCGCCGACGAGCCGACCACGGCGCTCGACGTGACGATCCAGGCACAGATCCTGAAACTCCTGCGCTCACTGCAGGAGCGGTTCGGCATGGCAATCGTGCTGATCACCCACGATCTCGGTATCGTGCGCCATTTTGCCGAACGCGTCGTCGTCATGCGCCGCGGCGAAGTGGTGGAGCAGGGAACGACGGAGCAGATCTTCGAGAACCCGACCTCTTCCTATACCCGCATGCTGATCGATGCCGAGCCGCATGGCCGCAAGGCGCCGCCGGCAGACGATGCCCCAATCATTCTCGAGGGCCGGGACGTGGTCGTCGATTTCGATATCGGCAAGGGCTTTCTGTCCAAGGGGCCGCGTACTTTCCGCGCCGTCAATGGCGTGACCGTGAGGCTGCAGGAAGGTCAGACGATCGGTGTCGTCGGCGAGTCGGGTTCCGGCAAGTCCACGCTCGGGCGCGCGCTTCTTAGGCTCCTGCCGAGTGATGGCGCATACCGCTTTGGGAGCCAGGATATCTCGCGGCACGACCGTCGCCAGATGCGTTCGCTACGCAAGGAGATGCAGCTCGTCTTCCAGGATCCCTACGGTTCGCTTTCGCCGCGCCAGACTGTCGGTGAGGTTATCACCGAAGGCCTGCTTGTCCACGAGCCTGGCTTGAGCAAGGCCGATCGCGACCGGCGCGCCATCGCGGCGCTTCAGGAGGTCGGCCTCGATCCGGCAGCACGCAACCGCTATCCGCATGAATTCTCCGGCGGCCAGCGGCAGCGTATTGCGATTGCCCGCGCGATGATCCTCAAGCCGCGTGTCGTCATCCTCGATGAGCCGACATCGGCTCTCGACCGGTCGGTTCAGGGGCAGGTGATCGATTTGCTGCGCAAGCTGCAGGCCGATCACAATCTTTCCTACGTCTTCATCAGTCACGACCTGTCGGTGGTCAAAGCCATTTCGGACTATGTGATCGTGATGAAAAACGGCGAGATCGTCGAACAAGGCGAAACGGATGCAATCTTCGAGGCCCCGAAGGCCGATTATACCAAGGCGCTGATCGGCGCGGCTTTCAGCGTATAGTACGGGTCGATCGGGACATTCTTAAAAAAAGGGCGCGCATCGTCGCGCCCTTTTCCATGTCTGGATATCGGTATGCCGGTTGTCGAGGCAGTTGGTTCTGCTGCTGTTGGAGACGTGAGTGGGTAGCCGGTCACGCCTATCGATCCTGCAGATCCGCCGCAATTTTCTTGTCTTGTCGTGCCGGAAGCGAGACGATCATGCGGCGGCTCGGGCTATTGCCACATTTGTGAGCATTGAGGCGTTGTGGCGTCTTCAGTCAAGCGTTTGGCGCATAGCTCCGCTGCAGCAATATCGCTTCTAAAGAATCATTCCACCTGTATGATGACCACATCAGAGCGATGCTCCTCCTCCCGCAGACCTCTGATTTTCAGGCGACCTACTCCTCCTCCCAAGGGCGCCTGATCGAGCAGCGACACTCCTCCTCCCAGTCGCTGTTCAAATCTTTTCGAAAAGCCTGCCGCACCTCCTCCCGCGGCAGGCTTTTTCGTTTAATCGGCCAGAATGATATCGGCTCCACGGCAATGGTCTCTGACCAAGGCACCGTTTTTCAGGTCATTTCCTTGTGTTTTTTCCCTGGCCGCCTCTTCGCTCAATCCGTAACCGCGCCAGCGATCCATAAGCCGTTCCTCGAGTGTCGCGACGGGGGGAGAGATGAGGATCTCGTAGTCGAATTCGCCGTCCAGTGCCGACCAGGGAGCGCGATCGAGAAGCAGGTAGTTTCCCTCGACAAGAACGAACCGCGTCAAAACTTCGATGACGCGCGATGCGGCGATGGCGAGTTCCCGGGATCGATCGAATACCGGCACCAGCACTTCTCCTTCCGCCACCCTGACCGCGCGAATGATGTCGAGAAATCCGCGTACGTCGAACGTTTCAGGCGCGCCTTTACGGGAGAGCAGGCCCTTTTCCTGCAGGACACCATTGTCCATGTGAAAGCCATCCATCGGCAGGACTTCGGCGCTTTCGCCAAGCGCCTGCAACGCCACTACAAGTGCGTCGGCGAGCGTGGATTTTCCGGCACCCGGCGGGCCGGCAATCGCGACGATAAAACGTCGCTTGTCGCCCGCGCGGTTGATGAGTGTGCGGGCGATCTCTTCGGTGGTCATTGTCATGCGGCAAGCGGCTCCGGCGCCTTTGCGCCGGTCATGAAGGCGACGGCGTCCGACATCGTATAATCCTTGGGATTGATGACGGTAAGACGTTTTCCCAGCCTATGGATGTGGATGCGGTCGGCGATCTCGAAGACATGCGGCATGTTGTGGGAAATCAGCACGATCGGAATGCCACGCGAGCGCACGTCGAGGATCAGCTCCAGCACACGCCGGCTTTCCTTGACGCCGAGCGCTGCCGTCGGCTCGTCAAGGATGATGACCTTGGAACCGAAGGCTGCTGCCCGCGCCACCGCCACGCCCTGGCGCTGACCGCCAGACAGCGTTTCCACGGCCTGGTTGATGTTCTGGATGGTCATCAACCCAAGCTCGGAGAGCTTTTCACGCGCCATCTTTTCCATGGCGCCGTGGTCTAGTTTGCGCAGAACCTTACCCATGAAGCCGGGCTTGCGGATTTCGCGACCGAGAAACATGTTGTCGGCGATCGACAGCGCCGGTGACAGCGCGAGGTTCTGGTAGACGGTTTCGATACCGGCCTTTCGGGCCTCGATCGGCGAGGCGAAATGCACGAGTTCTCCGTCCATGCGGATCTCGCCCTCATCGGGACGGATCGCGCCGGAAATCGCCTTAATCAGCGAGGATTTTCCGGCGCCGTTGTCGCCGATCACGGCGAGGATTTCGCCGGGATAGAGATCGAAATCGGCATTATCGATAGCGGTGACACGGCCGTAACGCTTGACGAGATTGCGACCAGTGAGGATGGGTTTGCGTGTGTCGGTCATCAGCGTGAAGCCTTTCTGATCCATTGGTCGGCTGCAACGGCGACGATGATGAGGACGCCGATCAGGAGATAGGTCCATTGCACATCGGTGCCGAGCAGGCGCAGGCCGAGCGAAAAGACGCCAACGATCAGCGCGCCGAACATCATGCCGAGAATGGAGCCGCGGCCGCCGAAGAGCGAGATGCCCCCGATCACCACGGCGGTGATCGATTCGATATTGGCAAACTGGCCGGCGGTTGGCGACACGGAGCCGATACGGCCGATCAGTGCCCAGCCTGCCAGCGCGCAGATGACGCCCGACAGCACATAGACGGAAATCAGCATGCGCTGCACGTTGACGCCGGAAAGATCGGCTGCTTCCGGATCGTCGCCGACTGCGTAGAGATGCCGTCCCCAAGCGGTGTGGTTGAGCACGTACCAGAGCACTGCGACGAGAAGGATCATGGCGATCACGCCATAGGTGAACACCGCGCCGCCGAACTTGAAGGTTTCTCCAAAGAATTGGAGAATTGGGGCGGTACTTTCGATTTCCTGCGAGCGAATGGTCTCGTTGGCGGAATAGAGAAAGTTGCTGGCAAGCACGATCTGCCACATGCCAAGCGTCACGATGAAGGGGGGCAGTTTCACCCTCGCGATCAAAACGCCGTTGATGAAACCGCAAAGCGCACCGGTTGCAAAACCACAGAGGATCGCGATTTCCGGCGGCAGGCCGTAGCGGAAGGTGAATTGCCCCATGACGACCGACGACAGAACCATGATGGCGCCGACCGAAAGATCGATACCGGCGGTCATGATGACCAGCGACTGGGCTGCCCCGACGATGCCGGTGATCGCCACCTGCTGCAGGATCAGCGTCAGCGAGAAGGCGGAGAAAAACTTGCCGCCAAGCGTCAGGCCGAACACGATCAACGACACGACCAGCACGATCAGCGATACGGCGGACGGGTTGGAATGCAGAAAGTGACGGAACTTGTGAAGGAAGGACGGTTTGTCCTGTTCGAAGGATGCTACATCCTTCGAACTGTCCTTGAGCACTTTTTCATAGTCGTGATGCGGTGCGCTTGCCACTGGCTCGCTCATGAAATCCTCCCGCTTTTGTCGATGCCCGGTTCAGGCCGGGTTGCCGTGGCAGGCCGGTGGAACAGGTCCACCGGCCTGCAAGGATTTGCTAAAGGCTTAGCCCCAGCACTTGTTCAGGCCTTCCTTGGTGTCGATCGACTTGATCGACGGCACCGGCTTGTCGGTGACCAGCGTTACGCCCGTATCGAAGAAGTTCTTGCCTTCGGTCGGCTTCGGCTTTTCGCCGCTATCGGCAAACTTCTTGATCGCCTCAATGCCGAGTGCCGCCATCTGCAGCGGATATTGCTGCGAGGTGGCGCCGATCGCGCCATCGGCGACGTTCTTGACGCCCGGGCAACCGCCGTCGACCGAGACGATCAGCACGTCTTTCTCGCGGCCAACTGATTTCAGTGCCTCATAGGCGCCGGCGGCAGCCGGTTCGTTGATCGTATGGACGACGTTGATGGTCGGGTCCTTCTGCAGAAGGTTCTCCATCGCGGTGCGGCCACCTTCTTCATTGCCGTTGGTGATATCGTGTCCGACGATGCGCGGATCGTCCTCGTCACCGATCTTGTTCGGATCCTTCGGGTCGATGCCGAAACCGATCATGAAGCCCTGGTCGCGCAGAATGTCGACGGAAGGCTGCGACGGGGTAAGATCGAGGAAGGCCACCTTTGCGTCCTTTGCGGCGTCACCGAGCGTGTCCTTGGCCCATTGGCCAATCAGTTTGCCGGCGAGCAGATTGTCGGTGGCAAAGGTCATGTCGGCGGCGTCGATCGGCTCCAGCGGCGTGTCGAGCGCGATCACCAGCAGGCCGGCATCGCGCGCCTTCTTGAGGTTCGGCACGATGCCCTTGGTGTCGGAGGCGGTGATCAGGATGCCCTTGGCGCCATCGGCGATGCAGGTCTCGATCGCCGCTACCTGGCTTTCGCTGTCGCCGTCGATCTTGCCGGCATAGGATTTCAGCGAGACGCCGAGTTCTTTGGCCTTGGCGGTCGCGCCTTCCTTCATCTTGACGAAGAAGGGATTGGTATCGGTCTTGGTAATCAGGCAGGCCGAAACGTCCGCGGCGTAAGCGGGTGCGGAAAAGACGACGCCAAGTGCCAACGCCCCGAATGACAGGGAAAGTACGGATTTTCTCATGATCTCCTCCCAGAGACGAAGTCCGCTCGCTGCGGACGGGTTCATTCAGCATGCAGGCCGGATCGTGCCCCAGTGCCTCCTCCGGGCGTTCCTGCATCCTTACAATCGTCAATAATCGCGAAAGAAAATCTCCTGTCAATAATTAATTCCGATTGAATTATTTATTCTGCCTTGTCATGCTATGTCCAACGTGAGAGAGCGAAGGCAAGGGAGGTGCTGGATGTCGATCACCGATGGCCCGCTTTCCGGGCCTGTTTCTTCTGCCGGTTTTTCCGGCGGTTCCAACCAGACGCGGGTGCGCGCCTATAACGAGCGGCTGGTCCTGTCGCTGGTGCGGCTGCACGGTGCGCTGTCGAAGGCAGATATTACCCGGCTCAGCGGCCTGTCGGCACAGACGGCGTCAGTCATCATGCGGGCGCTGGAGAAAGATGGTCTGTTGCTTCGCGGCGAGCCGGTGCGGGGGCGTGTCGGCCAACCTTCCATACCCATGCGTCTCAACCCGGATGCCGTCCTGTCCTTCGGCGTGAAGATAGGCCGTCGCAGCGCCGATCTGGTGCTGATGGATTTCGTCGGTAATATCCGCAAGCGCTATCACGAGACCTATGCCTATCCGCTGCCGCAGGAGATTCTGCGGATCATTACCTCGGGCATTGCCGATATCGAAGCGCAGATGAGCGGCGAGGAGCAGGCGCGGATCGCCGGCATCGGCATTGCGGCTCCGTTCGAGCTGTGGAATTGGGCCGACGAGATCGGTGCGCCATCGGGTGCCATGGAGGTTTGGCGCGGCTTCGATCTCCAGGCCGAAGTCGCGTCGCGCGTCGCTCACTCCGTGTATCTGCAGAATGACGCGACCAGCGCTTGTGGTGCGGAGCTGGTATTCGGTGTCGGGCCTACCTATCCGGATTTCATCTATCTGTTCATCGGCTCGTTCATCGGCGGCGGCATCGTGCTAAATTCGAGCATTTTTTCGGGCCGTACGGGCACTGCCGGGGCCGTCGGGCCGCTGCCGGTGAGGGGCAGGAATGGCGAAAATCGCCAGCTTCTCGATATCGCCTCGATCTTCGTACTGGAGAACATGCTGAGAGATCGCGGCATCGATCCGCAGCCGCTCTGGTATTCGGCCGATGACTGGGTCGATTTCGGCCAGCCGCTAGAGCTCTGGGTCCAGGCGACAGCTGCCGCATTGGCGCAGGCCATCGTCGCGGCCGCTTCGATCATCGATTTCGGTGCGGCGGTCATCGATGGTGGCTTTCCGGGCTGGGTGAGGAAACGCATCGTCGATGCGACGATCGAGGCGGTTGCCCGGCTCGACCTTCGCGGTGTCGTCATTCCCGATATCATCCAGGGCAAGGTAGGATCGCAGGCGCGCGCGATCGGTGGCGCCAGCCTGCCCATCTTCGCCCGGTACCTGACGGATCAGTCGGTGCTGCTCAAGGATTTCAACGGAGAGTGAGAGCCGTTCTTACTCTTGCAGCATACCGTCATCTTGCCTAGCCTTTGGTCCTCGGAGAAACAGGATGAATGAGGCCATGGAGACCAGCGAGACACATTCGCCGATGCCGAGCGAGCCCGGTATTCTTGAGTTTCTCGATGTCTGCAACAGCTTTTATCCCCCCGACGCCGTGAATGCGCCGATTGCGCAGCAGCGCGTCTGGTATGATGCGCTCTGTGCCCGTTTCGACCGGCCGCTGCCCAAGGGAATGATCTTTCAGGATGAGGTTTTGTTCGCGCCGATCCGGCGCTACCGACCTGCGCATCTCACTACGAAAACCGTTTTGCTCTATCTGCATGGCGGCGGCTTTGTCGTCGGCTCTCTGGAGAGCCATCATGCGATCTGTGCCGAGATTGCCGAGTTTGCCCAAGCGGAGCTCATTTCTGTCGATTATCGTCTCGCGCCGGAACACGTCTGGCCTGTTCAGACGGATGATTGTTACGGCGTGCTGAAGCAGCTTATCGGGCAGGGTAGCAAGATCGTGGTGATCGGCGACAGTGCTGGCGGCAATCTTGCTGCCGGCCTCTCACTTCGGGCGCGTGACGAAAACCTTCCCGGCATTATCGGTCAGGTGCTTATTTACCCTGCGCTTGGCGGCGATCTTATTTCAGGCTCGTATCGAGAAATGGCGAATGCGCCGGGGTTGACGACCGCCGATGTCGCCTATTATCGCGCAGTGCTGAAAGCGCCGGAAATTGAGCCGGTGGCGCATCCGCTTCTATCAAGCGATCTTTCCGGGCTTCCACCTGCCTATATCACCGTGGCGCATTTCGATCCGCTGCGTGATGATGGCCGGCTCTATGCAGCGCGGCTGAACCAATGGGGTGTCTCCGCAAGCTTTCGCGACGAGCCGCAAATGGTCCACGGATGGCTTCGCACCCGGCATATGAGCGAGGGCGCACGAGACGGTTTCAAGACGCTGTGCGAAGCGATCCGAGCGTTTGCCGCCTAGGTCTTCGCCTTGGAGACAAGTACCGGATTGGCCCTGAAGGCTGCCGGGAAGATGGTCTTCAGATTATCGATCTTCGGCATGTCGTTATAGACGATATAGGGGTGGTTCGGATTGAGCGTCAGGAAATCCTGATGGTATTTTTCTGCCGGATAAAAGCCTTCCAGCTTCGAAAGCTTGGTCACGATCGGCGCATGAAACAGCCCGGTTCTGTCCAGTTGGGCGATGTAGGCTGCGGCAACTTTCTGCTGTTCAGCGCTGGCTGTGAAAATCGCTGATCGGTACTGCGTGCCCTGATCCGGCCCCTGATAATTCAGTTGGGTCGGGTTATGGGCGACGGAGAAAAACACCTGCAGCAGTGTGCCGTAGCTCACCTCGTGAGGATCGAAGGTCACTTCCACCGCCTCCGCATGGCCCGTCTCGCCCAGGCTGACGGTCTCGTAACTGGCCGTTTCTTTGGCTCCGCCGGAATATCCCGAGACCGCGTTCTTCACGCCCTTGACATGCTGGAACACGGCCTGAACGCCCCAGAAACAGCCGCCGGCAAAAACTGCGGTCTCGCTGCTGCCCTTGGCTGCCTCATCAATGGCGGGAGCCGGGATAACCACCGCCGCTTCTGCAGCAAAGGCGGATGTTGCCGGAGCGGCAAGCAGCAGCAAGGCGAATGTCATTCCAAGGTTTTTGCGCGCAAATATCGTCATGGCAGCTTCTCCAGTTGCCATGACTGTGTTCCTCGTCAAGCTTTCGGTCAACTCACATCGATGTGGCGAACGTGACCGTCTACATGAGGTCACGCGTTATCGCTTTCTCGAATGTCTTTTCGAAGATCTGCTTTTCCCCGTGATAGGCCAGAACCGAAGCGCTGATCAGCCAATCCTTGTCCGTGCAGGCTACGTTGGCTGTCGACACGGTACGTATCGACCAGTTGGAGCGGCTCATGTCGCAGGTCCAGACGCAGGTTCCTGTCATAGACAGCGGATCGTCCGGGCTGATCGACCAGGTTTCCTCGCGGCGCTGGCGGGTTGCAAGACCGGTGCCAGGATGTTCGAAAAGCCCGGTATCCTCGGTAACCTCATAGCGCGTCTGGTTGGCAGCAAGGTCGCGAGTCACGCTGCGGCGCGTTTCAGCCGGTGCATGTTCGATATATTTCGGCAGCGGATCCGGATTGTCAGGCTGCTTCATCTCGAAAGTCTCATGGCGCCCAAGAAGCGGCATGGCGAGACCAAGCGAAGCGATATCGATCGTCACGCCGGGATCGACCGGCGGCGGTAGAACCATCGGCCAGTAAGAGGTTGAAATCGATAGCCGGATTCTGTGTCCTTCGCCAAAACGATAACCGCATGCATCGAGTTCAAGCCGGATCGTTACCGGCTCGCCGGGCGTGAGCGGCTTCGGGTTCTCGTTGCCGTCACGATGGGCAAGGTTGATGACGCCGCACGAAACGCGTGTTGCGGTGCCGTCGGGATGGATGTCGACGATGCGGGCGCAGAGATTGGCAAGCTCGGCATCGGCGTGCAGCGTCAGCGTGATGGCCGGGCGTCCGAGATAGTTTTTCGCTTCCGTGAGCGGAGCTGTCTGGAAGGTCAGTGATCCGGCGTCATCGCCGCGCTGGTCGCCGGCCATTTCCGCATCCGGTTTCAGTGTGAACCATTCACCGGCGGCTGTTCCGGTGTCGAGCGGGGATTTCAGATAGACGTTATGCTTCGGCGCATGGGAGATAGGCATGCCTTCAAGCAGTGTTCCGAACTGATCGATATAGAAACACTCGGCTTCCGGTGCGCTCCAGCGGTCTTTCGAGATCCAGAAACCCGGATCGGCATCACGTCTGACAGCCGGCTTCGGACCGTCGAGAATATAGGCGCGCATCTGCGGCAGCCGGTCTACGCCGTTGTCTTCGCCGCGCAGCCATCGGTTCCAGAAGGCGATCGCTTCGCCATGGAAATCGGCGCGCGGCTTCGGCCAGGCAAAATGCGGATATTTGTGGATCCATGGACCGACAAGCGCCTTGGCCTTATCGCCCAGTCCCTCGACCGCCAGAAACGGGGTGTTGCGATAACCATCGGCCCAACCGGCAATTACCAGAGCCGGGATTTCGAAAGCGGAATAGTCCTCGCAGATCGAACCGTGTTTCCAGAATGCATCGCGGCGCTGGTGAGAGAGCCATTCCTCCATGAAGAACGGTTCGTTTTCCAGCCGCTCCACCCACATGTCGAGCCAGCGGTCACCGACGATTTCCGGATCGGGCGAGCGGGATTGGTAGGCAAGCATAGTTGCCGCCCAGGAGAGTTGGGCCGAGAGATGACAGCCATTCTTGTAATGGATATCGTCATTGTAGCGATCGGTAGTGGAGGCGATCGAGATCACCGCCTTCAAGGCTGGCGGGCGAAGCACTGCGACTTGCAGGCTGTTGAAGCCGCCCCAGGAGATACCCATCATGCCGACCGAACCGTTCGACCAGGGTTGTTCGGCAATCCAGGCGATCAGCTCGCAGGCATTCGCCAGTTCCAGCTCGGTATACTCGCCGTCGATCACCCCGTCGGATTCGCCCGAGCCGCGTATATCGACACGCACTCCGGCAATACCTGACGCGGCAAAGACCGGATAAGTGGATTCGTCGCGCGGGCTGGTTCCGTCGCGTTTTCGATAGGGCAGGAATTCGAAGACCGCAGGCACCGGATCGGCTTCTGTTCCATCCGGCATCCAGATGCGGGCGGCAAGCCGGGTCCCGTCCTTCAGCCTGATCCACTGGTTTTCGATAACGGTGAAGGGGCGGTCGTTCATCTGTTCAGATCCTAAAAGCAAACTCTTTGCGGGATTTGCCCCTCACCTTCCCCTCTCGATGGTGGAAAGGGAAACTAGATGTTGGTACCTGCGTCCTCGCCCCGTTTACGGGAGAAGGGGCCGGCAGGCGGATGAGGGGCAGCTCTCAGTTTCCGGCGCTTTCCATGCGCCGCGTGGCAAGCACCTTTTCCAGCCAGCCGAGTTCCATTTCGGGCACGGATTTGAGGAGAAGGTCTGTGTAGTCGTCGAAGGGCGGCGAAAGTGCCTGGGATTTCGGGCCGAAGCGGACCAGCCTGCCGCGATGCATGACGGCGACCGAATCGGCTATTGCCTTCACGATGGCGATGTCATGGGTGATGAAAACATAGGAGAGCTGCTGCTCTTCCTGCAGTTTCATCAGCAGCTTCAAAATGCCTTCGGCGACCAGCGGGTCGAGCGCCGATGTCGGCTCGTCGCAAAGGATCAGCTCTGGTTTCGCCGCAAGCGCACGGGCAATCGCCACACGCTGCTTCTGCCCGCCGGAAAGCTCTGCCGGATAACGATCGATGAAACCGTTGCCCATCTCGATCTGCTCGAGCAGTTCCCTGACGCGGGCGGTCTTTGCAGCACCTCTGAGGCCGTAATAGAAGGTCAACGGCCGGCCGATGATGTCGCGCACCGTCTGGCGTGGGTTCATTGCCGTATCAGCCATCTGGTAGATCAGCTGGATACGGCGAAGATCGTCTTTCGGGCGGTTCTTCAGTGTCAGTGTCAGCGGCTTGCCGTCGAAAGTGATCTTGCCTTCGCTCGGCCTCAGAAGGCCGGTGATGACACGTGCCAGCGTCGACTTTCCCGACCCTGATTCGCCAACGATCGCCAGTGTCTGTCCCTTGCACAGATGCAGCGAGACGCCGTGCAGAACCTTGAAGCCGTTCGAATATTCCGCGCTGACCTTATCCACTTTCAGCAGCGGGTTGGACTGGTCCGCAGCCTCCTCGCGTGCTGTCTGGCGCACGTTGACCAGCGCTCTTGTATAGTCCTGCGTCGGTGCCTCGATGATCTGCTGTACCGAGCCGTATTCCACCGTCTTGCCATGGCGGAGAACCATGATGTCGTCCGAAATCTGAGCGACCACCGCGAGATCGTGGGTGATGTAGAGCGCAGCCGTATCGGTTTCCTCAATCGCATGTTTGATCGCGGCCAGAACATCGATCTGCGTCGTCACGTCGAGCGCCGTTGTCGGTTCGTCGAAGACGATCAGGTCAGGGTTGGAGCAGAGCGCCATGGCGGTCATGGCGCGTTGCAACTGCCCGCCCGAAACCTGATGCGGGAAACGATCGCCGAAGGTCTCGGGACTTGGGAGGCCCAGTACCTGGAAGAGATAGAGCGCCCGCTGGCGCGCCTCCGGCTTGGTCATCAGGCCATGCTTGACTGTCGCCTCGATTACCTGGTCGCCGAGCCGGTGGGCTGGGTTGAAGGCGGCAGCTGCAGACTGCGCCACGTAGCAGATACGGGCGCCGCGCAGTTTTCTGATGCCGCCCTTGCCGAGTTTGAGGATGTCGATGCCATCGAGTTTCACCTCGCCGCCGGTGATTTCGGCGCCGCCGCGGCCATAGGCGAGGGCGGAGAGGCCGATCGTCGACTTGCCGGCTCCAGATTCGCCGATCAGGCCCAAAACCCTACCCTTTTGCAGATCGAAGGAAACGCCGTCGACGATGGTGATCCGTTTCGGCTGTTCGCCGGGCGGATAGCTGGTTGCTTCGATCTTCAGGTCGCGGACGGAAAGAAGATGGGTGTCAGGCATCGCCACGGCCTCCCTTCAGGCTGGAGGTTCGTTTCAAGAGCCAGTCGACCACGAGGTTGACGCAGATGCAAAGTGCCGCGATCGCCGAGCCGGGTACAAGCGCTGCGGGGATGCCGAAAATGATGCCGTCCTTGTTGTCCTTCACCATGCCGCCCCAGTCTGCTGTCGGCGGCTGTATGCCGAGGCCGAGGAAGGAAAGGGTAGATAGAAACAGGATGGCAAAGGCGAAGCGCAGACCGAATTCGGCCAGAAGCGGCGAGAGCGTGTTGGGCAGGATCTCGCGAAAAATGATCCACATCTTGCCTTCACCACGCAGTTTTGCCGCCTCGACAAATTCCATCACCGCGACATCGAGCGCCACGGCGCGGCCGAGACGGTAGACGCGGGTGGAATCGAGCACTGCCATGACAAGGATCAGCACGAACAGGTATTGCGGCAGGACGGCCAGTACGACGAGCGCGAAGATCAGTGTCGGGATCGACATCATCAGGTCGTTGAAACGGGAGAAGACAGTGTCGATCACCCCGCCGGAGACCGCCGCGATGAAGCTTAAAATGATGCCGAGCGAAAACGAGATCACGGTCGCCGCCAGCGCCACGAAAAGCGTCGTACGGGTGCCGTAGATCAGCCGCGAGAGGATGTCACGGCCGAGATTGTCTAGGCCGAAGAAGAACTGGCCATCCGCCACCTGCCAGACGCCACCGACGACTTCGGTTTCGCCATAAGGGGCAATCAGCGGGGCGAAGAGGGCGCAGAAGATGGCGAGTGCAATGCCGAAAAGGCCGATCCAGGCGGTGATGGGGATTTCTCTCACTCTCATCGCGGATGCCTCAATCTCGGATTGGCGACGATCGCAAGAATATCGGCCAGCATGTTCAAGAGGATGTAGACGGCCGCAAAGATCAGGCCGCAGGCCTGCACGACCGGCATGTCGCGCACCGTCACCGCATCGACCATGTATTGGCCCATGCCCGGATAAACGAAGACTACCTCGACGACTACGACACCGACCACCAGATAGGCGAGATTGAGCGCCACGACGTTTATGATCGGGGCGAGCGCGTTGGGGGCGGCGTGCTTGACGATCGCTCGCCAGCTGGAAAGTCCCTTCAGCTCGGCCGTTTCCATATAGGCGGAAGACATGACGGAGAGGATGGCCGCGCGCGTCATCCGCATCATGTGAGCGAGAACGACGAGAACCAGTGTTGCCGTTGGCAGCGCAATCGTCTGGATACGTTCGAGGAAGCCCATGCCCTCGTAGACTGTCGCCGGGAAGGTGGCGATACCGAAATTGACGGCGAAATAGAGGATCAGCAGGTAGCCGATGAAAAATTCCGGCAGCGAGATCGCCGCCAGCGAAATCACATTGATGATCTTGTCGGGCATCCGGTCACGGAAATGGACCGAGAGCATGCCGAGACAGATCGCAAGCGGCACGGCGATGATGGCGGCAAAACCGGCAAGGAACAGTGAGTTGCCAAGTCGTTTGCCGACCTGTTCGGAGACCGAATTGCGGCTTGCCCAGGAGGTGCCGAAATCACCTTGGACCACACCGCCCAGCCAGTCGAAATAGCGGGTGACGACAAGGCGATCGAGGCCGAGTTCGGCGCGGATGTTGGCGATCGTCTCCGGGGTGGCCGATTGGCCGAGATAGGTGGAGGCGAAATCGCCGGGCAGAGCTTCCACACCGGCAAAGATCAGCACGGAAACGGCAAAGAGAAGAACGAGCGAGAGAAGAAAGCGCTCGAAGATAAGGGTCAATAGCGGAAACCGCTCCCTCAGGCTGCGGGCAGGCGTGCCGCCGGCCTCTGTGGAATTTGACATCTGGCGCGATCCCGTTTCCGAAATGAAGGAATGGGATCGCAGGCGCTGACCTGCGATCCATGTTCATCGGTGGGCAAGAGCCCTTTTTCAGGGGTCAGGCGTCGAACCAGACGCGGCTGGCGACATAGCCGTTGGACATGTCGTTGCCGATATCGCTGACATAGCCCATCAGCTTCTTGGTGCCGGCATTCACGAAGTCGTTGAACATCGGCAGAATCGTGCCGCCTTCGTCACGCACCAGCATCGCCATTTCGCGATACATGTCCTTGCGCTTCTTCTCGTCCAGTTCGCCGCGGGCCGAGATCAGCAGCTTGTCGAATGTCTCGTTCTTGAAGCGGGTGTCGTTCCAGTCGGCGGTCGAAAGATAGGCGCCAGAATAGAACTGGTCCTGGGTCGCGCGGCTGCCCCAATAGGAGGCGGAGAAAGGCTGCACGTTCCAGACGTTCGACCAGTAGCCGTCACCCGGCTCGCGCTTGATCTCGATGTCTATGCCAGCTTTCTTAGCGCTCTGCTGGAAGAGCACGGAGGCGTCGACGGCGCCCGGGAAGGCGACTTCCGAGGTGCGCAGAAGCACGGATCCACTATGGCCGGACTTCTTGTAATGGAAGGCCGCCTTGTCGGGATCGTAAGATCGCTGCTCGATGCCTTCGGGGAAGAGCGCGTAGGTGTCGTTGATCGGGAAGTCGTTGCCCACCTTGCCGTAACCGCCGAGAATGCGCTTGACCATTTCCTCGCGGTCGATCGCGTATTTCAGCGCCATCCTGAGGTCGTTGTTGTCGAACGGCGCCTTGTCACAGTGCATGATGAAGACATAGTGACCGCCGCCTGATGTCGTCAGCAGCTGCACCGTCGGGGCGCGAGTCAGAAGCGGTACGGTCTTCGGATCGACGCGGTTGATGAACTGGACCTGACCGGACGAAAGTGCCGCAATACGGGCCGTCGCGTCGTTCATCGTGATAATTTCGACTGAATCTACATAACCACGGTCGGAGCGCCAGTCATTCGGGTTTTTCTCGAAGGTCATGCGAACGCCGGGTTCGAAGCTCTTCACCTTGTAAGGGCCGGTGCCGACGCCTGCCGTCGGCTTGTCGATGCCGCCATTCGGCTGGATGACGAGGTGATAATCGGTGAAGATTGCCGGCAGGTCGGCATTGCCGCTGTCGAGTGTGACAACCAGATCACCGCCCTTGTTTTCGATCGAGGTGATCGACTTCATCACGCCAGCTGCACCGGATTCAGTCTTCGAGTCGCTGTGGCGTTTCAGAGTGGCCACAACGTCGTCGGTGGTCATTTCCTTGCCGTCGTGGAACTGCACACCCTTGCGGATCTTGAAGGTCCAGGTCTTGGCGTCGGCGGAAGGCGCCCAGGATTCGGCCAGCGACGGCATCGGGGCCCGGGTCTGCGGATGTGTCTCTACCAGCGTGTCACCCCAGCTGCGTACGGCAGCGAACATGACTTGTGAGGTTGCCTTGGCGGGGTCGATCGAGTCTGTGGCTGCGCCGCCTTCGAGGCCGAGCTTCAATGTGCCGCCCTTCTTGGGCGTCTGGGCTGCGGCGCTGGTGGCGAAAAGATTGCCAGCTGCGGTCAGCGTCAGGCCGGCGGCCATGGCGCGACCCATGAATTCGCGGCGGTTCATGCCGCCTGCCGTAACGCGTCCGGCCAGATACTTTGTGAAGTCGTTCATTTCCCTTGTTCCCCTTTATCCGATGCAGATTTCTGTTCTTGTCATCGACACCCGCTCGTCCGGTTTCCTCTTCCGTGGAGGGGCGTGTTTCATGCTGTCGATCGTGGGAAATGGTTCGGTTGCCGCCGACATAACTTCCTTTCTTCTGCAGTCTCCCGCTCATCTGCGTGAGCTTATCTGCCTCGGGAAAATCTGCTCTGTGATCGAAGGCCCGTTGAGGCTTGATGAATGGTAAGGGCGCGGTGTCGCGCGGGTGAGCCTTCGCTACGACATTAAGTGCCTTTGATGCGACACATTTGGCAACCTCCCATGGGTTGCGAAAATTCGACACCTGTCAGGCAGGTGCCCAATAGGCTCAATCGCGCGCTATTGCATGGAAAAATGCGCCGGTCACACGACCTCGTTTTCCACCCGATGGGCCTATTTCGACGCCGCGGCCGTCTGCAATCATGGCGAGAGGTTGGTCGTTTCCAGCATCGATCACGCGTGCGTAATGGAATTCATGGCCACGGATCAGGTCGTTGGCCGAACCGATCGCAGAGTGGCCCAGCAGGCGTGCCTGGCGGTAGCCGAGATTCATCTTGCGCTTCGCAAAGCTCGTGGCATGGGAGAGAAGCCCGGTCATGGCGTGGGTCACCCCGTCGGCATCCTCCAGCGCCTCGCCGAGAACCATGTAGCCACCACATTCGCCGTGAATGGGTTTTGTTTCCGCGAAGCTTTTCAAACCCGCCTTGAAATTGTGGGCTGTGGCCAGCCGGCTGGCATGCAGCTCGGGATAACCGCCCGGCAGCCAGCAGATGTCGCAATCGGCTGGCGGCGCTTCGTCGGCAAGCGGCGAAAAGGTGATGATCTCCGCCCCCATGGCGCGCCATTGCCGCTTGATATGCGGGTAGAGGAAGGTGAAGGCCGCGTCCTCGGCAAGCGCAATCCGCTGGCCCGGTGGTGGAAGCGCCTTTTCGGTTGAACCTGACGGTATGTCGAATGGTTTTGCGGCGGCAAAAATCGCATCGAGATCAAGCGAGCGCTCCATAGCATCGGCCAGACGATCGATATGGGCATCCATTTCCGGGTGTTCGCTCGCCTGGACGAGACCGAGATGGCGTTCCGGCAGTGTCAGCGTCGGATCACGCAGCACCGTGCCGACAACCGGCATGCCAAGTGCCTCGATCGCATCGCCGGAAAGCTTCTTGTGTCGCTCGCTGCCGGCCCTGTTCAACACGCAGGCGGCCATCTTCACATTTGGGTCGTAATGCATGAAACCGCAGGCGATTGCCGCCGCTGTCTGGCTCTGGCCGGAAACGTCGAGTACCAGAAGCACAGGCAGGCCGAAAAGCCGGGCCAGATCGGATGCGGCGCCGGAACGATTGGGTTCGGTCACGATGCCGTCGAACAGGCCCATGGCACTTTCGATCAGTATCAGCTCGGCATCATCCGCCTGTTCACGCGCCAGATGGCGCAAAAGATCGGGCGCCATCGCCCAGCTGTCGAGATTGAGGCCGGGCAGTCGGGTCGCCGCCTCGTGAAAACCGGGGTCGATATAATCCGGCCCGGTCTTGATGCCGCGAACCTTCACGCCGCGCCGTTGGAACGCCCTCAGCAGGCCGATCGTGACGCTTGTCTTGCCGGAGCCGGAGCGGGGTGCGCCGATGATGAGCGCGCGGGCGATCATGGATTCTTGCCCGAAAGAACGGCCTGCCCGGATAGGACAGCCTGCATGGAAACGATCCTGCCGATGACGATCAGTGCTGGAGCGGCAAAATTCTGGCGCTGGACTTCTTCCTCGACAGTGGCAAGTGTTGCCGTCATCGAGCGTTCGTCCGGCGTCGTTGCGGCCATCAGCACGGCCACGGGCGTGTCGGCGGCAAGGCCGCCTTCCATCAGCAGTCGGGCAATCGTGCCGATCGTGCTGACGCCCATATAAACGACGATGGGCTCGCCGGTTTTTGCAAGCGCCTTCCAGTCGAGATCGCCGGGTGTTCCGGCGGCATGGCCGGTTGCCAGCGTGATCGAGCGGCTGATGCCGCGCATGGTAGCGGGAATGTTGGCGGAGGCGAGCGCCGCCAATGCGGATGTCATGCCGGGCAGCACGCGAAAGGGAATGTTTTCCTTCACCAGCGCTTCAGCTTCCTCGCCACCACGACCGAAGATGAAGGGATCGCCGCCCTTCAGCCGCAAGACGCGCTTTCCCGCCTTTGCCAGTTCGATCAGTTTGGCCGTGATATCGTCCTGCGCGACGGAAGGCTTGCCGCCACGCTTGCCGACGAAGATCAGGTCTTTTGTCGTCGCCAGCGCCAGCACGCCGTCAGAAACCAGCGCATCATGCACGATCACATCCGCCTTTTTCAGCGCATCAGCCACTTCCAGCGTCAGATAACGTGGATGACCCGGTCCTGCACCCGCCAGCCATACGTGGCCCGGGGCAAATTCGGGGGCATCGACGATCGTTTCCAACAACTCATTCACGGACATATTCAAACCTTTTGCCGGCCGGTGGCGGCCGGGCTATACAAACGGCCATGGAAGCGGCCATTGAAACAGAAAGCAAGAACCTGCGTCGTGGATGGACGACGGGCACCTGTGCGGCGGCAGCCAGTAAGGCCGCCTGTCTTGCGTTGATGACTGGCGAATTTCCGGCCTTGGTCGAAGTGACATTGCCCGGCGGCCAACGCCCGGCCTTCGCTCTTGCGATGGAAGAGAAGGGCAGCGGATTTGCCAAGGCTGGTATCGTCAAGGATGCCGGCGACGATCCCGATGTCACCCATGGCGCGCTGATCATGAGCACCGTGCGCCGTGGATTGCCCGGCACAGGCATTACCTTCAAGGCGGGACCGGGCGTCGGCACCGTGACACGACTTGGCCTGCCGCTGCCGCCCGGTGAGCCATCTATCAACCCGGTTCCGCGCAAGATGATCGCCCATGCTATTTCCGAGGTTTGCCATGGCGAGCGGGATTTCGAGGTCGAGATTTCCGTTGCCGATGGCGAGAAGATCGCCGAGCGCACCCTCAACGGTAGACTTGGAATCCTGGGCGGCATATCGATCCTCGGTACAACCGGCATCGTCATCCCGTTTTCCTGCGCTTCCTGGATTCATTCCATCTGGCGTGGCATCGATGTGGCGCGTGCCGCAGGGCTTGATCACATTTCCGGCGCCACCGGCAATGTGTCCGAAAAGGCGGCGCAGGCCCATCATGGCCTGTCGGAGATCGCGCTGATCGACATGGGCGATTTCGTCGGCGGCATGCTGAAATATCTTCGCAGCCATCCGGTGCCGAAGGTGACGATTGCCGGCGGCGTCGCCAAGATGACCAAGCTTTCTCAAGGCATGCTCGATGTGCATTCCAAACGCGGGCTTGCCGATCTCGAGGCTCTGGCCAAGGTCGCCGCTGAAGCCGGTGCGGAGGCCGATCTCGTGGCGCGGGTTACCGCGGCCAATACCGTGTCGCACGCCTTCCAGCTCGCCGATGACATAGGGCTTCCGCTTGGCAACCGCATCGCTGCACTCGCTTGGAAAACGGCGGCCAAGGCACTGCATACGCCAGATATCGCTCTGGAAATCCTGGTCTTCGATCGACAAGGCCAGCTTGTCGGCAAGACGGAGTTCACCCCTTCCGATCATTCCGAACCCTTATCGGCGTGATCCTTGCTGAACTGATCCCAGCCGGGGCGAAAACGCCTTACATAGTCGGCATTGTATAGCTGGCTCTCGACAAAATCGGACGCGCCCAGGCCTTTGCCGATAAAGATCAGTGCCGTGCGTTCGGCCGGCTCTTCCGCCAGTTTCGCCTCGATATCGGCGAGCGTTCCGCGGATGATCCGCTCTTCCGGCCAGGAGGCGCGTACGACAATTGCCACCGGGCAATCTGCGCCATAAAGCGGCGTCAGTTCCTCGACGATTTTTTCCAGTGCATGGATGGCGAGATGGATCGCCAGCGTTGCGCCTGTCGCTCCAAAGGCCTTCAGTGTTTCGCCTTCCGGCATTTTCGACGCGCGGCCGGAAACGCGGGTGAGTACGAGGCTCTGGGCCACTTCCGGGATGGTGAGTTCACGCTTCAGTGCTGCCGCTGCTGCTGCGAAGGAGGGCACGCCCGGCGTTAGCGTATAATCGATACCGTGTTTTTCCAGCCGACGGATTTGTTCGGCGACCGCGCTCCAGACGGAGAGATCGCCGGAATGCAGCCGCGCGACGTCCTTGCCCGCCTTGTGGGCGGCAACATATTCGGCTTCGATCTCGTCCAACGACAAGGAACCGGTATCGACGATGCGCGCATCTTTCGGGCACCAGTCGAGCAGTTCCTTGGGCATGATCGAGCCGGCATAAAGGCAGACCGGCGCGCGGGCGAGAATATCACGACCGCGCACGGTGATCAGGTCTGCTGCACCCGGACCTGCACCGATGAAATGGACGGTCATGCTTGTTCTTTCATTTCTGCCAGCGCGCAGGTGGCGCCCTGCGATATCAGCCTAGGCACGATGATCTCTGATTTTTCGCCCGCAGCTGCCAGCGCGGCACCCTCCGAAAGGCTGGAGGACAGCGTTTTCGCAAGGCTGTGCCGTGACACGGTTTTCGTTCGCGGTTCTGCGTCCATCAGGGCATCGTCCGCCACGATATGGAGCGGCAGGCCCAGCATCTCGGCCAATTGCAGAATGCCGGCTTCCTCCCGCTTGATCTCGCCGGTTGCGAGCGCCGAGATGGATTCACGTGAAATTTTCGCTTCCATGCAGGCGGCATCGAGCGCCGATAGAAGCTCATCGCGCGTGCTGCCCTTGCGGCAGCCGAGACCGGCAACGATCATGATTGCATTCCTTTTGTCCATGTCCATTGGGTCACCGGCATTGCCGGCTTCCAGCCCTGCATCGCGCCGACCGGTGCTGCGCGTGAAACTTCCATTCGGATCAGGTTGCCGCCGAGTTTCGCTTGTGCCGCCAGCAGTACTGTTTCCATTTCCAGCGTCACGGCATTGGCAACCAGCCTGCCGCCGGGCTTCAGCGCCTCTAAGGCTGCGTCGAAGACGCCTGGTTCGCTGCCTCCGCCGCCGATGAAGATCGTATCGGGTTGCGGGAGATCGTTCAGCGCGGACGGCGCCTCTCCTTCGACCAGAACCAATCCCGGAACGCCGAAACGGGATGCATTGCGCCTGATCCGCGCGGCGCGTTCCGGATGAGCTTCGATGGCAATCGCTCGCATCGACGGGTCGGCCAGCATCCATTCTATGCCGATCGAACCGGAACCAGCGCCGATGTCCCAGAGCAGTTCACCTTGCCGAGGGCTGAGCGCCGACATCGTCAGCGCCCGAATTTCCCGCTTGGTGATCTGACCGTCATGTTCGAACAGCGCGTCGTCCAGTCCGAAACCACGCGGCAGGATGCGCGCATCGGCACTTGCAACCACCTCGATGGCCACGACATTGAGGACATTGATATCCTGCAGTGCAAATTCCGCCGCCTTGCAAACATGGGTCCGCTCGGCCTTACCGCCCATGGTTTCCAGCACTGTCATTCCGGATCGACCAAACCCGCTTTCCGTCAGGAGTTCCGCCAACTCCCGAGGGCCTTTTTCGTCAGAGGTCAGCGCAATGATCCGCCGGCCGGGTTGCAGCAGTGGTCTGATCAGATCGATTGGGCGGCCGTGCAGGGAAACGGTTTCGATATCCTGCAGCGGCCAGCCGAGCCGCGAAGCCGCCAGCGAGAATGCCGAAGGCGATGGGTAGGTGGTAAACTCATCGGAGCCGATGTGACGCGACAAGGTGACGCCGGCGCCGTAAAAGAACGGATCGCCGGAGGCGAGCACGCAAACCTTTTGCCCTCTCAGTGTCAGGACATCGCGCATCGCTGCATCGAACGGCACCGGCCATGGCCGCGCCTCGGCGGTTATCAGCGGCGCTGCAAGCTCCAGATGCCGCTTGCCGCCGAAGACGACCGAAGCGCAGGCGATCGCATCCCTGGCGTTTTCGCCCAGCCCTTTCACGCCATCCTCGCCGATCCCGACAATGGACAGCCAGCGGCTTTGGTTTAAAGCTTGTTTCTCTGATTCAGGAGGCAATTTGACCTACTCCATCCTCATTCTGGGAGGTACGGCGGAAGCCAAGGCGCTCGCCGCCCAGCTTTCGACGAGCCCCGATTACGATATTCTGCTCTCGCTTGCCGGCCGCACCAAGGCCCCGGCCGAACAGCCCGTGCCGGTTCGCATCGGCGGCTTCGGCGGTGCCGAAGGGCTTGCCGCATTTCTTCGCGAAAAAAACGTGGACCTGCTGATCGACGCGACGCATCCGTTTGCGGCAAACATTTCCCGCAACGCTGCCGAGGCGGCGGCGCTGGCGGGTGTCGATATTCTCGCTTTGCGCCGTCCGGCATGGTCGCGACAGAAGGGCGATCACTGGCAGGAGGTCACCGATATTGCGGCCGCCGTCCAAGCTCTCGACATTGCTCCGCGCCGGGTTTTCTTGACGCTCGGCCGGCAGGAACTGCTGCCTTTCGAAGTGATGCCGCAGCATTCCTATCTGGTGCGCAGCGTCGATCCGGTCGATCCGCCGCTGAAGCTGCCGCACGTGTCCTACATCACTGCGCGCGGTCCGTTCTCCGAATGGGACGAGACCCAGCTGCTTGAACAGCATGCAATCGATCTTATCGTCTCGAAGAATAGCGGCGGTGCCTCCAGCGTCGGCAAGATCAGCGCTGCCCGACGGCTCGGCATCGAGGTCGTGCTGATCGAACGTCCTCGTCTGGCGGATGTGCCATCGGCCAGAAGCGTCGAAGAGCTTGCCGGCATGGTGCGTCACTGGAAGCTCTCCCGCAAAAAACGGGGCGAATAGACGATCGGCCTCTGACCAGTCCGTTCGATAAGCCTCGTCTCGGCCGTGCCGACGATCACGCAGGTCGCCATGTCTGCCATATCGCCTTCAGCTTCTTCGAGCGGCACGATGCGGATCGCCTCGTCGGGGCGACCTGCTGCACGGCCGAAGATCACCGGCACCGAGCCGGGCAGATGGGCGCGCAAAATGTCGAAAGCCTCGCCCAGCTGGTGCGGACGCGCCCTGCTGATCGGATTGTAGAAGGCCATGACGAAGCCCGCCGTCGCAGCCGCCACGAGACGTTTCTCGATGATCGCCCAGGGTTTCAGGTTATTCGACAGTGATATGGCGCAGAAATCATGGCCCAGCGGTGCACCGGCCTTGGCGGCAACCGCAAGCATCGCAGTAACACCCGGCACGACGAACAGCTCGATATCACGCCATTCGGCCGGGCCGTCGTCGATCGCTTCGCAAACTGCGGCCGCCATGGCAAACACGCCCGGATCACCGCCGGAAACAACGCAGACCTTACCGCCCTTGGCCGCCATTTCCAGCGCTGCTTTGGCGCGCGTCAGTTCTTCGCGGTTGTCCGAGGCGTGGCAGCGCTGATCTGGTCTAAGGTTCAGCCGGTCGATATACGGGAAATAGCCAAAAAAGTCGGTCGATGCCGTAACTGTGGCCAGTGCTTCCGGCGTCATCTGGTCCGGATTGCCGGGGCCGAGGCCGACAACGGTCAGCGACCCGGTCATTTCTTTTCCCCTTGCGGTCTCGTGGTCCAGCCGGGAACGAGTACGATGGAGAAATAGGGCGCCGGGCTTTCGTCGCGCGTTTCCAGTCGCTCGGCCGCTCCGTTCGCCATCGTGCCGCGCTCGACATAAAGTGCGCCGGAAAGCTTTCCTACCGATGCCAGGGCGCGGCGGATTTTCGGCAAGTTACGGCCAACCTTCATAATCACGGCGCCATCCGTAACTGCGAGCCATTCTGCGAGCTTTTCTTCCGACAGCGTGCCGGGCAGCACGCTTAAAATGTCGTCGCCCTGCACCAGCGGCAGGCCGGTCATCGACCAGCAGCCGGACATGGCGGTAACGCCTGCGATCACGTCCGCCTGATAAAGATCCTTCAGCCGCAGATGCAGGTGCATGTAGGAACCGTAGAAAAGCGGATCGCCCTCGCTCAGCACGGCAACATTCTTGCCGGCATCGAGATAGGCGGCGATCTCTTCGGCCGAGCGATCGAAGAAATCGTTGATCGGGTTCTTATAGTCGGCTTCGTCCTTGTGGGTCTCGATTGTTACCGGATAGACCAGCGGCAATTCGATTGTGCCGGGGCGGATATGCGCCTCGACAATGGTGCGGCCATTGCCGGTCGAGCCCTTCTTGCAGAAGAAGGCGACGACGTCGGCCTCGTTGACGGCGCGAACCGCTTTCAGCGTCATCAGTTCCGGATCGCCCGGACCCGTGCCGACGCCGGTGAGTTTGCCCTTGATGATGGCGGCGTTCACAGTCCTGACCTCGCAAGCGCGTTAACTGCGGCGGCGGTCATAGCCGAGCCGCCCATGCGGCCGCGCACCACGGCATAAGGAATGTCGTGGGTTGATTCCATCAGCGCTTCCTTGCTTTCCATCGCGCCGACAAAACCGACCGGCATGCCGATGATCGCGGCCGGGCGCGGTGCACCGGCATCCAGCATTTCCAGCAATCGGAACAGTGCCGTCGGCGCATTGCCGATGGCAACGACTGCGCCTTCCAGCTCGTCCCACAGGTCGAGAGCAGCTGCCGAGCGGGTATTTCCGATAGTTTTTGCCAGTTCTACGGTGCGGCTGTCGCGCAGGGTGCAGATCACCTGGTTTTCCGCCGGCAGTCTTGCGCGGGTCACGCCATGCGCCACCATTTCGGCGTCGCAATAGATCGGCTTTCCAGCTCGAAGGGCAGCGCGTGCCGCCTCGACGAAATCGCTCGAGAATCGAAAATGCTCTGCCGCCTCGACCAGCCCGCAGGCATGGATCATGCGCACGGCGATATCGGCCTGTTCCTCGGTGAAGGCGGAAAGATCGGCTTCCGCGCGAATGATCGCGAATGACTTTTCGTAGATCGCATCGCCTTCGCGGATATAGTCGTAACTTGTCATGGTCGTCCTGTGGCTGCCGCTTCCAGCCGGTCTGAACCGATCCGGGCAAGGCACGCGGCTGAGTTTTCGCTTGGTCGTCTTTCCGATCTGACGAGATCGGCAAGGCGGCGAAGCGTGGCGTTGGTATCGGCAAAGCTCGAGAAAGCAAAGGGTTGGTCTGCAGCTTTTCCCTGCGCAATCAGAGAAACGCGATCAGCGGTGCCGCAAAGGGTAAGCGCTGCCGGTTGCGGATGGGCGCAGCCTTTCGGGCAACCGGTGACATGCAGCTTGAACGACCCGTCGAGCAGACCGGCGCATTCGGCGGCCGCTGCTGCGGCAATCTCGTGAGTGGCGATCGTCGCCGAATTGCAGGCGGGGCTGCCCGAGCAGGCGGCGATATGGCCACGCGGATCGGTGGCAGAGATGATGAACCCGTTGCTGTCGGCGAAGTCCCGCAATTCCCGGCAGGCGATCTCGGTGCCAAAGAAGAGAAGGGAGTGATCAAGCGCCGGTTTGAGAGATTTTATTCCCAGGCGGACGGCTTCGTTACAAAGCGCGATCAGATGTTCCGCCTTTGCCTGTCCAAAGGCGGGGCCGATGCCGATGGCGTGGAGGTGATTTGAAAGGCTGAACAAGTCAAAAGGAGATGCAGCCACTTTTCCAGCCGTCATGCTCGGGCTTGTCCCGAGCATCTGCGACGGATCAACTGTCGCGACGCTGGCAGATCCTCGGGACAAGCCCGAGGATGACGGCCGAGTGTGGGGTGCTGCCTCGTTCACGGCCAAGCGATGAGCCAGATCTCGTCCGCGAGCCTTGTTTCCCAGGCTTGCCAGCCGCTTCAACAGGTCGATGACCGTGTCGACAACAAGTGTTTCACGTAAAACATTGAAAACGTGAGTGGATTGTTCGGTGCCGCCTAAAAGCAACTTCCAGTCGTGTTTTCCGACCGCGATAAGACGGATATCGGCAAGCAGGTCCGAGAGCCGCAGAAGTCCTCCACCATCAACCACAACGGCCATTTTGGGTGCCAATCCGGTAATGCCGCGCGAGGCGTCACGTATGGCCTCTGCCAGCGGTCGGGGATCGGCAATTTCGCTGTCATCCATACCGGCAAGCGGTGGAACTTCGACGGTAAGACCTTCGCGAAGCGGCAGGTTCATCGCGCGCGCATCGGCATCCAGACGCGGCGCGGACATCTCGCTCAAGCCACGGACCTGAAGATTGCCGCGGGCGGAAATGTCGACCATGCCGTTGCCATGCCTCAGCGCCAGCAGGCAAATATCCGCCAGTTGTTCGGGCGAAATCGCTTCGATCAGCGAGATACGCGCCAACAGGCCGTCGCCGGTCATCATCGGGGCCGAAAGGGCAGGGCAGGCACCGCGTTGCAGAGTGAGCGGGAGCGTCGTCATGCGACCTCTCCCGTCAGCATCTCAAGCTCGGCATCGACCGCATTTCGGCGCGGATGCCATAGCCCGCGGTTCAGCGCCGAGCGGAAACGCTCGCCCATATAGCGCGCACCTTCCGGGTTCTGCGTCAGCAGAAATTCTCGCACGATCCCATCACCCAGATAGGCGTCATAAGTGGCGTCGATCAGGGATTGCGGAATGGCGTGGGTCGTTTCGGCAAAGCCGATCAGTCGGTCGACCGTTTCCACCAGTTCTGCCGCGCCGCGTGGGCCGTGGCGCATCTGGCCGGCGATGAAGCGCGGATTGATTGCCCGCGCACGGACAACCCGTGTGACGGCTTCGGAAATCGAGCGTGCTTTCGGTTTTGCGGGATCGGTCGTATCGAGCGCAATTACGTCCGCCTTGCCGCCAAGCGCTGCCACCGCTGCGGAAAAACCGCCGATAAAGGCAACGTCGGCCGAACCGTCCAGAAGATCGCGGCCTGGATCGTCGCCGGTATGGACGAGCAGGTCGGCATTGCCGATCCGTCCGGCAAATTCGCCGGGCACATGACTCGCCATACCGTCCGCACCGCCGAAAGCATGGCTGGTGGCGTCGAGATAGATGCGCCCCAGCTCTTCCCGCTCGCCCCACGACCCATCGGTTAGCTTTTCCTCGATCCCGGATCCATAGGTGCCAGGTGCCGAGCCGAAAATGCGGGGTGGAACCGAGCCGGTTTTCTGCGTCTCTTCAGCCAGCGGATTGTCTCCCGGCGCTTCCTCGCGCGCGGCAATCGCCCGCATGGCGGCATCGAGCAAAGCGATCAGCGCCGGGAACATGTCACGGAACAGGCCGGAAATCCTGAGCGTCACGTCCACACGCGGGCGGCCGAGCTGCGCCGGAGGCAAAACCTCGATGCCGGTCACACGGCCTGTTGCCATGTCCTGAACCGGCCTTGCGCCCATCAGCGCCAGAACCTGCGCCACTTCCTCGCCGCCGCTTCGAAGCGATGCGCTGCCCCAGAGGTCGAAAACGAGGTTTTTCGGCCAGTCGCCATGGTCCTGAAGATAACGGCGCAGGATTTCGTCGGCGGCACGTTTGCCAAGCTCGAAGGCGGTCGGCGTCGGCAGGGTGCGCGGATCGCTGGCAAAAAGATTGCGCCCGGTCGGCATCACATCGCGGCGGCCACGCGCCGGTGCACCGGAAGGGCCGGGGCGGATATGCCTGCCATCCAGCGCATCCAGCAGAGCCTGCTTTTCCGTCCCGGCACTGGCAATCCGCAGCGGATCATCGTCGCCCTTGGCCACTTCGCCGAAAATATGCTGGCCGTCCTTGATCGCAAAGTCCTTGAGATCGCAAAGAAACGCATCGATCCGGGCAAGCGCGGTATCCGGGTCGTCGTCGCGGGAAACGCCGGCATCGGTGGCAATCGTCGTGTCGCGGGCCGCATCGACGATTAGTTTTGCCAGCCGGTCACGGCGGCGGCGGTCGAGGCCATCGGCCTGGGCATATTCGTCGACCAGCAGTTCAAGCTTCTTCTCGTCGTCCGAAAGACCGGCGCCGGTCAGAACCGGGGGCAGGTGGCCGATGGTGACAGCGGAAATCCGCCTTTTGGCAACGGCTGCCTCGCCGGGATTGGAGACGATAAAGGGATAGATCACCGGCAGGGCGCCGGTCACCAGTTCCGGGAAACACTCCTTCGACAGCGCCACCGTCTTGCCCGGCAGCCATTCGAGCGTGCCATGTGCGCCGACATGCACGATCGCATGAGCGCCAAGGGCGTGGCGCATCCATTGGCCGAAGGCGATCAGCGCATGGCGGGGCGGCAGGTCAGGGCTGTGATAGTCGGCGCGGCGATCGGCGCTGCGACCGCGATCCGGCGCCAGCGCCACGGTGACATTGCCAAATTGTGCGGCGCGGAAGCGGTATGCACCATCTTCCAGATCCGCGTCGTCTTTCGCATCGCCCCATGCTTCGCTGGCACCTAGTGCTGCGACGTAGTCGCGAAGCGGCAAGGAACCAGTTTTCCGATCAAGACGATCAAGACGATCAAGGAGGTCGCGGGGCGTGTCGGGAATATCGGCAACCGAATAGCCGGCGAGCGAGAGTTCGCGCAGCATGGCAAGCACGCTTTGCGGCACATCCAGCCCGACGGCGTAACCGGTGCGGCCCGGCGCGCTCGGATAATCCGGCATCAGGATGACGATTTTTCGCTCAGAGCGGATCGTCATCTTCATCCGCAGGAAGGCTGCGATCCGCTCGGTCACCTGTTCGACGCGGTCAGCTTCAGGGCTGTTGACGAGTTCGGCCGAGCCGCTGCCCTGTTTGAAGGAGATCACACCGGCCAGAATGCGGCCATCGAGTTCCGGCAGGACGACATGCATGGCAAGGTCGGCGGGATTCAAGCCGCGCCGGCCCTCGATCCAGCCCTCGCGGCGGGTGGTCGCGACAACGAGCTGGAAGACCGGAATGCCCGACCTATCGAAAATCGTCTCGTTCCTGTCGTCCGTGCCGCTGGCAAAGGCGGTGGTCGTCAGGATTGCCGCGGGCTGAAGCTCGGTTATCGCCTGTTCGATAAAGGTTATCGCCTCGGCATCCTTCAGGCCGCTGACAAAGAGCGACACGGGGGCGAAGCCGCGCGCGGCGAGCGCTTCAAAGAGTGCATCGATCGGTGCAGCGTCATTGGCGAGCAGCATGGACCGGTAGAACAGGATCGGCAGGCGCGGCGCATCCGGTGAAAATCCGGCCATAAGGTCTCGTCGGTCAACGATCCCTTTCCCAGGGCGATAAAAACCGGCCTTCGGCATCGCAATTGCAGGCGGAATCTCATCCGCCCCGCCGCTTGCCAATGCTCCCAGTCGCTGCACCAGAAGCCGCATATTTTCCGGGCCGCCCTCGCGAAAGCAGGCGAGAATGCCGGCAAGATTTGCCTCGGAAACCGTCGAGGCGGCGGCCAGCCGTTCGTCACGCATGCTGCATTCGCCGGGCAGCATGGCGAGCGCGATCTTTCGGCGTTTCGCCAGCCGCGACAATTCCTCGACGCCATATGGCCAGCGGTCGTAACCGCCGAGAATGCGCACGAGGATGACCTTTGCATGGGCCGCCGTCTTTTCCAGCCACAGATCGGCGGACATCGGGTGGCGCAGGTCGGAGAGGTTGGTGAGTGCGAGCGATGGGCTGTTGGTGTTGCCCGAGGCTTTACCCCCCTCTGCCCTGCCGGGCATCTCCCCCACAGGGGGGGAGATCGACTCGCGGCGAGGTTCCCCCCTATTCAATTGTTGAGGATTTAGCGGTGTTGCTACGTCTTGCTGATCTCCCCCGTTGTGGGGGAGATGCCCGGCAGGGCAGAGGGGGGTATCAAGGCCACGAGCCTCAGCCGTATTCCACGCGCCACGGTCAACCGCCTCCCAAGCCGCCGCAATCCCGTTCAGATCGCTGCCGGAAAAGGACAGAACCACCACATCGGCCGGTGACTGGTTGAGGTCTACCGGTTCGATAAGGTCGTCGAGCGACGACGATGTGGTGGCGAGTATGTGCATCCTTTTCCTCGGCCGGTGGCTCTTATGCCGCCAGCATTTTTTCGATCGCGGCGCGGTCGATGCCTTTTTCGCCGATCACGACGAGGCGGCTCTGGCGGTTTTCGCCAGGTGCCCAGGCGCGGTCGAAATAGTGGTTCACGCGCGATCCTACCGCCTGAACCTGCAGGCGCATCGGCTTGTTCGCGACGTCGACAAAGCCCTTTATGCGCAGCACGTTTTCCGCTTCCGCGGTCGCCGAAATACGGGCAGCCAGCGCTTCTGGGTCGGTTACCGAGGCCAGATCGATAACGAAACTGTCGAAATCGTCGTGGTCGTGGTCGAGTTCGTCGTCATGATGGGTTTTGCGGTTCTCGATATCGTCCTCGACGGCAAGGCCAAGGCCGATCAGAACGCTGGGATCAACCGCACCATTTGCAGCCGGCACGATCTTCACCGCCCGCGGCAGATGCGCCTGAACTCGGCCCTTGGCGGCTGCAAGCGAAGCCTGATCGAGAAGGTCGGTCTTGGTCAGCACGATCATGTCGGCACAGGAGACCTGGTCCTCGAACACTTCTTCGACCGGATCGTCATGATCGATCGAGCTATCGGTCTGGCGCTGGGCTTCGAGCGCATCGTGGTCATCGGCAACGCGGCCTTCGGCCAGTGCTACACCATCAACCACCGCAATCACGGCATCTACTGTCACACGCGCCTTCACGGCCGGCCACTGAAATGCCTGTACGAGCGGCTTCGGCAGGGCAAGACCGGAAGTCTCGATCAGGATATGGTCAACGCGCGGCTCGCGGGCGAGAATCTGGTCGATCGCCGGCACGAAATCGTCTGCCACCGTGCAGCAGATGCAGCCATTGGCCAGTTCGATGATGTTGTCGTCCGGGCAGCTCTCGATGCCGCAGCCTTTCAGCACCTCGCCATCGATGCCGACATCGCCGAATTCGTTGACGATGATCGCCAGCCGCTTGCCGTCCAGCTTTTCGATCAGGTTGCGGATCAGCGTGGTCTTGCCGGCGCCGAGAAAGCCGGTAACGACGGTGCAGGGAACCTTATCGAACTTAGGGGCGAAGTTTTCGCTCATGAAGGCATGTCCTCGTGGTGATGAAAGGGTGGGATACGGGCCGTCATGCCTTTTCCACGAAGGCACATCGGGCGGCCGCGAAGGGGCAGGAAACCGCGCTCGTCTTCGGCCAGCATCATCGCGCCGGTGACGATGTCGTCGGCATTTTCGGTGGAGAGGTGGCCAAAGACATAGGACCAGCCGGAACGGTGGTTGAAGGCCGCACTCGGGCTCTTATCGCAATTGGCAAGGCAGGTGACCGGCTTGACGGTAAGGGGCTTGCCCTCAGCTGCCAGTTTCAGCGCTTCGATCAGGCCGATACCGGGGCGGGCCTCGCTGTCCGTCGCCTCGCGGCAATTGGTGCAGACGAAGATCGTCACGTCGACGTTGCCGGCATTGCCGCCGACGGTCGTTCCGGTTTCGTCTTTTCGCGCATCATCTGTCATCAGGCCGCACTACCGCCGGGTTACTCAAGTCGGGGTGCGGAACAGGAAAGCCAAGCCATCCTGCAGCGATGATTGAAGCCTTTGCCGGAGCACCCCGCCCGGAAAAGCACGATTTTCAAACGGCAGGTCTCCTGGCTCGCGGGTCGTCACCATCCGCCTGCCTTCCCAGAAGGGTCCATGGCCGGACCTCTCCAGTGGCGTCTCTGGCGTGATGGCTCGCCGCACACAGTTGCGGGGGCAGCCGCGGCATTGGACCGTTTTATCGGTCCGCACCGCATTCTCTCTTAGCCCCTGCCGTTGCCGGCAAGGGACCGTCGTGGCGCTCAAGTAAGCGTTCCGCGGTCAAACTGTCAATGTCGCAAAGGCGATTGCCGATAGAACCGAATTGACTATAGTGGATCTGTCTTTGGTGCCCGGAAGGGTTACTCAAGGGAATGCGGTGCGACGATCTTTCGTCAAACCCGCGGCTGCCCCCGCAACTGTAAGCGGAAAGCCTTTGCCCAAAACGGCCATCCGGTCGTCAAGCCACTGGAGCAATCCCTTTACGGATTGAACTGGGAAGGCGGGTGAAGGCGCCCGATCCGCGAGCCAGGAGACCTGCCAGAGACATTCGGCAATGGTAACAGCCCTCGGGTGGAGGGCAGAAAGACGAAGTCCATGGTTACGAATTCTGCTGCAGCCGCAGCCAGCGTTTCCGCATCAAAAATCATTCCTCTTAGCATGTCGGCCCTTCTTGGCCTGTTCATGGTCGGTTTCGTCGGCTTCTCGCATCTGGAAGTCGTACATAACGCCGCTCACGATACGCGCCATTCGCTGGCCTTCCCCTGCCACTAAGAGGAATTTCAAAATGTCGTTGTTTCGTAACATCGTCCTCGCGGCGGTGGTCGCCGGGTTATTGTCCGGCCTGCTGATGACCGTGATGCAGAGTTTTTCCACCGTGCCGCTGATCCTGCAGGCGGAAACTTTTGAAAATGCCGGCGGCGAAGAGGCCGGACACAGCCATTCGCATGACGCAGCGCCTGCCATCGGTGCGGCCCAACCAGCTGCCGCCGATCACCATCATGACGAAGAAGCCTGGGCGCCTGCCGATGGTTTCGAGCGTTTCATCTATACCGCTTCGGCCGATGTGCTCGCCGCCATCGGTTTTGCGCTCGTCGCGATCGCACTTGCCGAAGCGCTCGGCGGCTTTGGCGGCTGGCGGGGTGGTTTGATGTTCGGCATTGCCGGCTTCCTCACCGTCAGCCTTGCGCCGGGTCTCGGCCTGCCACCGGAACTTCCGGGCATGCCTGCCGCCGAACTCGGTCCGCGTCAGCTCTGGTGGGTCTCGACCGCTATCTGCACCGCTGCCGGCCTCGGTCTTCTTGCCTATACCCGTTCCGCCTTGCTGGCGGCTCTGGCGATCGTGCTTCTCGTTGCGCCGCATCTGGTTGGCGCGCCGCTTCCGCCAAGCCATGAAACGGCGGTGCCTGTCGAACTCCATGCCCGGTTCGTCAACGCCGTTTATGCCACAAATCTGATCTTCTGGGCGGTTCTCGGTGTTGCCGCTGCTGTGCTAAGGCAGAAGTTCCGCAGCGGAGAACAAGTTTCTCCGGTAACCGAAAGGGAGCTTGCAGCGCGTTGAAAAATATCGATGAAACCGCCGAGGAGCGTCATCGCGCCAAGATGGCGAACCGCAAGGCGGTTCAGGATGCAGAAGTCGCCGAGAAGACCCTGGAAAAGGGTCTTCTCATCGTCCATACCGGTCCCGGCAAGGGCAAGTCGACGGCGGCCTTCGGGCTTGCGCTACGCATGCTCGGCAACAACCGTCGTGTCGGTATCGTGCAGTTCATCAAGGGCGCATGGTCGACCGGCGAACAGCCGGCGCTTGCCGTGTTCGGCGATCGCGTCGTCTGGCATACGATGGGCGAGGGGTTCACCTGGGAAACCCAGGACCTCAAACGCGATATCGCGGCCGCGAACAAGGCCTGGGAGAAGGCACTCGAGTTGATGGCGGACGAGACGATCGGGCTGGTCATCCTCGATGAACTCAATATCGCACTTCGCTACGACTATCTTGATCTGGAAAAGGTCGTCGCCGCCTTCCAGGCCAGACGCCCTGACCTGCATGTTGTCGTCACCGGCCGCAACGCGAAACCGGCCTTGATAGAGGCGGCTGATCTGGTGACGGAGATGTCTCTGGTCAAACATCACTTCAAGGCGGGTGTCAAAGCCCAGGCCGGCATCGAGTTCTAGATCATGGTCGCTCGCTCGCTGATGTTCCAGGGAACGGGCTCCGACGTGGGCAAGTCGCTGGTCGTGGCCGGCCTTGCCCGCGCCTTCACTTTGCGCGGCCTGAGCGTCGCGCCGTTCAAGCCGCAGAACATGTCGAACAATGCTGCGGTCACCGCGGATGGCGGCGAAATCGGCCGGGCGCAGGCGCTGCAGGCGCGCGCGGCCGGCATGCCGCTCAGCGTGCATATGAACCCGGTGCTTCTGAAACCGCAGAGCGATATCGGCTCTCAGGTCGTGGTGCAGGGGCGTGTCGAGGGTAATGCCAAGGCATCCGAATATCAGCACCTGAAGCCCCGACTGCTTTCGCGCGTGCTCGAAAGCTTCGAGATCCTGCGCGCCAAGGCTGATCTGGTTTTGGTCGAGGGAGCCGGCAGCGCTTCGGAAATCAACCTGCGCCAGAACGATATCGCCAATATGGGTTTTGCCCGCGCGGCCGATGTGCCGGTGGTGCTGATCGGCGATATCGATCGCGGCGGCGTCATCGCCAGTATTGCCGGCACCAAGCTGGTCATCGATGCCGATGATGCGGCGATGATCCGCGGTTTCATCGTCAACCGGTTTCGTGGCGATCCGGCGCTGTTTGCCGAAGGCATGGATCTGATTGCCCGATTCACGGGCTGGCAATCGATCGGGCTCCTGCCGCATTTTGCCGATGCGGCACTTTTGCCGGCCGAAGATGCGCTGGGCCTTTCCCAGTCCTTTGCTCGCAAGCCGGGCGCGAAAATTCGAATCGCGGTGCCGATCCTACCGCATATTTCCAATTTCGACGATCTCGACCCGCTGGAAGCCGAGCAGGATGTGGAACTGATCCGCGTCCGTCGCGGCGAAGCCATTCCCGGTGATTGCGATCTCGTGCTGCTGGTCGGCTCCAAGGCTACGATTTCGGATCTTGCGGCGTTGCGCCAAGCCGGGTTCGATGTAGATATCGCCGCCCATCATCGCCGCGGCGGGCGGGTGCTCGGTTTGTGCGGCGGTTATCAGATGCTCGGCAAACGGCTTTCCGATCCGGAAGGGACTGAAGGTCCACCCGGCTCAGTCGATGGACTCGGCCTGCTCAATGTCGAAACCGTTCTTTCCGGCGCCAAGCGGCTTGAAGCAGTTTCGGGTTCTAGTTTCGATGGTGTTTCCTTTGCCGGCTACGAAATGCATATCGGTCGCACAGCCGGCGCGGATTGTGCCCGGCCGTTCTCGACGATCGGTGGTCAAGCGGAAGGGGCATCCTCCGCGGATGGCCGGGTCGTCGGCACTTACGTCCACGGGTTGTTTTCCGACGACAGGCAGCGGTCAGCCTGGCTCACCCGTCTTGGCGGTTCGTCTTCAGGCCTCGATTACGAGGCGAATGTCGATGCCATTCTCGATCGTCTCGCCGCCCATATGGAACGGCATCTCGATCTCAGCGGGTTGCTCAGACTTGCCACATGAGGACCGCCAAGACGCCGAAAAGGCCGATCAGCAGCATGTCGGCAATGCGGGCGATCTTCAGCGCCTCGTAGATATCCTCATAGACCAGTTCGCTGCGGCCGCCTTCGCCCATATAACTCGCCTCGATCATCTCGCCGCCATAACTGCGGGGTCCCGCAAGTGCTATGCCGAGCGCTCCCGCCATCGCGGCTTCAGGCCAACCGGCATTCGGCGAACGATGATTTTTGGCATCCCGGCGGATCGCCCTGATGGCATTGCTTGGCGAGGCCTCGCGAACAAAAAGCGCGGCAACCACGAAAAGCGCTGCCGTAAGGCGCGAGGCAGGCAGGTTGACGAGGTCGTCGAAACGGGCGGCCGCCCAGCCGAAAGCTTCGTGGCGCGGCGAGCGGTGGCCGATCATGCTGTCGGCGGTATTGGCTGCCTTGTATGCCGCACCGGCAGGCAGGCCGCCGATCCCCATCCAGAAGGCCGGCGCGACCACGCCATCGGAAAAATTCTCGGCGAGGCTTTCGATCGCCGCCCGGCAAACTGCCGCTTCGTCCAATTGTTCGACATCGCGGCCGACAATTCTGGAGACGGCCGCCCGTCCCGCCGGCAAGCCATGGTGCTTAAGCGAGGAAGCGACATCGCGCACATGCCGCTCGAGGCTCTTCTGGGCCGGGAGGCTCGCAGCGACAAGAATGAGCAGGATCGGACCCAACGGGATAACAAGCAGCACATCCTGCAGGACCGCAGAGACAAGAATGACAATCGCCATCAGAACGGCGAGTGCCCGGATCCCCATGCGCTTGCGCGTGGCAAAGTCATCCGTCTCGCGGTTCCATCGGCTGTCGAGTTGAGATATCAGCCGGCCGATCCACGTGACGGGATGGCCGATCAGTCTGAACAGCCAATCCGGGTAGCCGGTAAAGCGCTCCAAGATCAGCGCGAGTAATGCAAGAAGGAACATTGCTGTGGCAAACCCAAAGGATAAAGATGTCGTTGGCGATCCGATCCAGCACGGCGGCAATCTGGCCAGGGCGCGTGCGCTGTTTCCTCAGGCGCCGGAACCATGGATCGATCTTTCGACTGGTATCAATCCGCATTCCTATCCGCATTCAGCAATTCCTAGCAATGTTTTTGCACGGCTGCCGGAACCGGCATCGCTTGATGAGTTGAAAGCGATCGCAGCTAAAACCTATGGCGCGCTGTCCGCGGCCCATGTCGCGGCAGGGCCAGGCACGCAGATCCTGCTGCCGATCGTCGCTTCGCTGATCGATGGGCGAAAGGCAGCAATTCTGTCTCCCACCTATGCCGAACATGCCCGCGCAGCAAAACTGGCCGGGTTCGAGGTCACCGAAACCGCTGACATCAATCAGCTCGCAGCGGCCGATCTTGCGGTCATCGTCAATCCCAACAATCCGACCGGTCGCGTCGTGCCGAGGGCGGATCTCCTGTCGCTTGCCGACGCCATGCGGGCCAAAGGTGGACTGCTTGTCGTTGATGAAGCCTTTTCGGACGTGTCCGAGGCCAAAAGCGTTGCGGAAATGGTCGAAAGCGGTAGCCTTCTGGTCTTGCGTTCATTCGGGAAATTTTACGGCATGGCCGGCCTCAGGCTCGGTTTTGCGATCTCTCATCCCGATGTGGTGCGACGGATTGAAGACAGGCTCGGTCCCTGGGCGATATCCGGTCCAGCGCTCCATGTGGCAAGCGAGGCGCTGGCCGATGGCTGGTGGCAGGTTATGATGCGCCGACGGCTGGAAGACGAAACGGCTCGTCTGGAGACGCTGCTCACGACTGCCGGCATTTCCATGCATGGAGGCACATCGCTGTTCCGGTTGATCCGGGATCCACGCGCCCAGGCACTTTACCGGCATCTCGCCACCCACGGCATCATCACCCGTCGCTTCGATGAGCGCCCGGACGATCTCAGGATCGGCCTGCCGGGCGAAGAAGGCTGGCATCGACTGGAAGAGGCGCTGGCATCCTTCGTTTAGGCGGATCCTATGCCGGCCATGTCTGTCGCTCGAGGTTGAAGGCACGACGGACGAAGTTAGCGGGTTCCATCCATGTGCCCTTCTGATCCGGAAATGGTGGTTCGGCGCCTGAAGGCGGTAGGTACTCGCCGTGCTCGTAGTCCAGCCTATTGTCGATCTGCCAGGGTTTTACGGTATTGCCGATCGCCCTTGGCGGCCCGCTGAAACCGAGCGCAGCGGAGAGCGGATTGCTGGTCGGGTCGAGAACATGCCCAAAGAAGTTGCCGAATGGAAAAGCCAAGCGAAGCACAAGATCCTTCTCCGACGCCAGAACATAGATATGTCCGGTCTTCTCGAAGGCATCGACATACTCCTTTTCCAGGCAGGTCCGCTCTATGGCTGCTGCCATCAGGCAAGCGGATCGCGTTTTGCGGTTCAGCCGCCTGATCGTCTCCAGAACGACCCGAGCACCAAGGCTGTGGCTGGCGAAGGAAAAGCTTGCCGCCTGCCACAATTCAAGATTGCAGAAGGCCGCCAGTTTCTGGCCGGTAAGGTTCGCCGTCGGCTTCTCCACCGGGTAGCTGATGAAGCCCGCATGGGAATCGCCCGGCCATAAGATGCCGATGAAAACCGCAGAGGGCGGCAGGTTGAGAAGTGTATCGAGCCGGGAGAGCGCATGCACTCCGTCGCTCTGCCTGTTATTGTAGCCGTGAACGACAAAGAGGATATCGCGGCCGGTTGTCTGTTGCCTGAATATATCCGGTCTTACCGGAGACAGCGCAAAGTCGGAATCAATCTTCTGCATCGCCGGCGTCATTGCTATGGCGCCGCCAATTGGTGAAACCCTGAAATTGAGGAATAGTGTCACAATGCCCCCTATCTTCTTACCGCCTTGAAAGCCCATGCGGCTTTGGAAATGGCCGAGGATAGATCCTTGGCTATAGGAGCGACGGGAACGGCGACGAGCCCGATCAGGAAGGCCAGAATGAAATGCGAAGACCCGAAATCCTCAGTGACTACGGCCGTGCCTACCTCGGCCAGCACGATCGCGATTGCCGCGGCGACGAAGCGTGACGTATTGCGGAACTGCTGTTCGGCGCGCTCGAATGCGGCGTCCAGTCTTGCGTCTATGATTGCGTCGAAGCGGGCCAGAACGGCAAGTTCCGCCTCGTCCGGCGTTTCGCCGATCTCTATCTTCCGGGCGATCGCGGCAAGAAGATCGCCGTCACCCGGCAACACATAGCCGGCAATCGGTGCGGCGGTCTGTGAATTGAAGCCCAGCCTTATCAGATTTCTGGCGGCGGCCTTCTGCTCGGCCTTGTCCATTCCGTTTAACCAGTTTGCCTTTACGATCGCATAAGGCTCTTCCGCATTAATGGTCTTGAGAGCGGCTTCAAACGGCTGAAATGCCGATTCGATAAAATGATAGCCGACATTGGAAATGCCGCCGTTAAACGGCTTGGTTACATCCACAAGTCCGAATGCAGCCGTCCCCAGAGCGGCAACCGCCGAGAGGGCGGTGCCGAATTGACCGAGGTCGATGCTCCCGATTTCCGCGATATCCATAAGTCCCCCATCTGGCAGACCGGGCGCATCGTGACAGCGTCTACCGGCGATATTTCCAGTGAGAGGAGAGTGAAGTAATTTTCACTTGGTTGCAATTTAAATAAAATGCAACCCTTGGTTATTTGCATGTATCCCGCCATGCGGCCTGCGCATTTGGTACTGGCAAAGAAGTCGCCTCGTAGACACCGCGTGCCACTGCGCGTGCCGTCACCACCGTCGCCAGATGGCAGAGTTCTGCGAAGTCAGACATATCACCCAAAGGTTTTCTGCCGGTTGCGGCGGAAAAGATCGTGTCGCCATCGCCGGGCAGATGTGCCGGCAGAACGGCGCGCGCCAGCCCGTCATGAGCCATGATCGACAGGCGGTGCGCCTGCGCTTTTGTCAGCATCGCATCGGTGACGACCACACCGATCGTCGTCGCCTTCAGTTTTACGCCCTTAATACGCATAGCCGTATCGTCATCGGTAAACTGCTGCGGAAAGCCGAGGCCGCCGAATTCGCCATTCTTCTCGAAGGCAGAAGCCCAGAAATGCGGGCCGTCGCCGACCGTGGCCGATCCCATGGCGTTGACAGCCAGCAGGGCCGCAATCCGGTGGCCGGAAGAGGTGACGGCGCTTGCCGAGCCGATGCCGCCCTTGAAATTGACGGTTGTGGCACCCGTTCCAGCGCCCACAGTACCGAGCGCAAAGGCGCTCTTTTGTGCCGTCTGAAAGGCGTCATGGCCCATGTCGCGATAGGGCGAATGCAGGCCCCAGTCCTTGTTGCCGCCGTTGAGCAGATCCATCAGGATGGCCTGCGGCACGATCGGCACTCTTGTCGTGCCGACTTCAAGGCCGCGACCGATCTGGCGCAGTCCCGCCTGCACGCCGCCGGCTGCATCGAGTCCGAATGCCGATCCGCCCGACAGCACGAAGGCATCGACGGCCTGAACCGTCATCGACGGGTCGAGAAGGGCGGTATCGCGTCCGCCCGGCGCGCCGCCCAGAACCGAGCCGGAGGCGATCGCCGGCTCGTCGAAAATGATTGCCGTGACGCCTGAGCCAAGCACGAGATCGGTGGCATGGCCAACGGCCACGCCTTCTATATCGGTGAGCAGGTTGAGAAGCGTCACGGGTATTCTCTTTATTCGATGTCGAACTTGACGCCCTGTGCCAGCGGCAGGGTGCGTCCGTAGTTCAATGTGTTGGTGGCGCGGCGCATATAGGCCCTCCACGCATCCGAGCCGGATTCGCGGCCGCCGCCGGTTTCCTTCTCGCCGCCGAATGCGCCGCCGATCTCGGCACCGGAGGGGCCGATATTGACGTTGGCGATGCCGCAATCGGAACCGCGGGCGGAGACGAAAGTCTCTGCCTCACGCATGTCGTTGGTGAAGATCGACGAGGACAGGCCCTGCGGCACGTCGTTATGCAGCGCCAGCGCTTCATCGAAGGTCGAATATTTCATCACGTAAAGGATCGGCGCGAAGGTCTCTTCCTTCACCGTATCGGTCTGGTTCGGCATCTCGACGATTGCCGGGCGGACGTAATAGGCATCGGTCGCCTCCGCATCCAGCACACGCTCGCCGCCGACCACCTTGCCGCCGGCTGCCTTCGAGGCCTGAAGCGCCGCCTGCATCTTGTCGAAAGCTTGGCGGTCGATCAGCGGTCCGACAAGATTGCCATCTGTGAGGGGCGAGCCGATGGTGACCGACTGATAAGCCTTGGCGAGACGCGGAACGAGCGCATCATATACACTGTCATGCACGAAGAGGCGGCGCAGTGTCGTGCAGCGCTGGCCAGCGGTGCCCATGGCGGCGAAAGCGACACCGCGCAGGGTCAGATCGAGATCGGCCGTCGGGGTGACTATCGCGGCATTGTTGCCGCCGAGTTCGAGGATCGAGCGAGCGAAACGCTGAGCGAGCTTCGGTCCGACTTCGCGGCCCATGCGGGTCGAGCCGGTGGCGGAAACCAGCGGCACCTTTTCATGATCGACTAGGGCTTCGCCGATTTCGCGGCCGCCGATCAGCAGCGTCGAAAGGTTTTTAGGCGCAGTGCCGCCATTGGCGATATAGCGAGCCAGCGCCTTGTCGAAGATCGCCTGGGTGGCGAGCGCCGTCAGCGGCGTTTTTTCCGAGGGCTTCCAGACGGTGGAGTTGCCGCAGACGATGGCGAGCGCCGAGTTCCATGACCAGACGGCGACCGGGAAATTGAAGGCAGAAATGATGCCGATCACGCCGAGTGGATGCCAGGTTTCCATCATCCGGTGTTCGGACCGTTCGGTTGCGATCGTCAGTCCATAGAGCTGGCGGGAAAGACCAACCGCGAAATCGCAGATGTCGATCATTTCCTGCACTTCGCCGAGACCTTCGGAGGTTACCTTGCCGACCTCGATCGAAACGAGACGGCCGAGCGCCGCCTTGGCGCTGCGCAGTTCCTCGCCGAGCAGGCGGATCAATTCGCCGCGCTTGGGTGCCGGCACAAGACGCCATTCGAGGAAGGCTTCATGCGCCGCGTCGATTGCCTTCTTCGCATCCGCAACAGTTACTTCCGGCAGTCGGCCGATCTCGGTGCCTGAAATCGGTGAGCGAACAGCAAGCGTGCCACCCTTGTACTTGTCGGCAGTAACGCCGAGATCGGCAAAGATCTTGTCCACTTCGGCGGCGAGGTCGAGTTTGGCGAGCGTCATGTCGGTCTCCGGATGTCTGTTTGGAGGGCAATCTACAAGTCGGCGGCGTTTTCGCAACATCCGTCGACCAAGGGGTGTTTCAGAACCGTTCTTCAAAACCGTTCAGTGGAGAAATGCGCGATCTGTGCGCCTGCCTCGTAATAGGCTTCCTTAATCGGGCGAAAGCTGGCTTCCTGTACGGCGGTCAGGGGCAGCGGCAGATCTGTGTCGGCGATATCGCCCAGAATATAGTTGGCCAGAACCTTGCCGAATGTCGAACCCGGCGAAATACCGCGGCCATTGTAACCGGAGAAACCGATGACGTTGGTGCCGAACCTGTGGAAGCGCGGCAGCGCATTGTCGGTCATGCCGATCTTGCCATACCATTCTGCCTCGAATTCCACCTCGCCAAGCTGCGGGAACAGCCGTTTCAGCGACCGGCGCGCCCAGGCCTTGTGCACCGCTGTGCCGGTGCCGCGCAATGCGCCGACCGAACCGAACACCAGTCGGCCGGCCTGATCCATGCGGAATGATGACAGCACTTCCTTCGTATCCCAGCAACCTTCGCAATTGGGCAGGATAGAGCGGCGCAGATTGGCGGAAAGCGGTTTGGTCGCGAGGTTGAAGTAGGGGAGGTGAACCTGTTCGCGCCTCACTTGCGCCCACGGCCCCGTCGAATAGGCATCCGTCGCAACGATAACCCAATCGGCAGAAACCTCGCCCTGCGCTGTGCTGACGATCCGTTTTCCGCCTACCTCGCCGGTCGAGATCACCGGGCTGCCGGTATGCAGCTTTGCGCCGGCCTTGATAGCGGCATGCGCCAGCCCGCGCGCATAGGCAAGCGGCTGCAGCGTGCCGGCGCGCATATCGAGCAGCGATCCGGCATAGGCCTTGGTGCCGATCCGGCGTTCGGTCTCTGCGGCGTCAAGAACGGTCAGCGGCGCGCCGCGTTTCTGCCATTGGCGAGCACGCTCTTCCAGTTCCTTCATGCCTTCCGCGCCGACTGCGCAATGCAGCGTGCCGTTCGTCTCGAGTTCGCAGGCGATATCGTGCTTTTCGATCAGCTCTCGAACAAGGTAAGGGCCACTACCGAGAAGCTCGAGTGCGCGCTCGCCATAATGCTCGCCGAGTTCCTTCGGAAAATCGTCAGGCATCACCCACATGCCGGCATTGATCAGGCCGACATTGCGACCGGCACCGCCAAAGCCGATTTCGGCAGCCTCCAGAAGCACGACATTGGTGCCGCGCTCGGCCAGATGCAGGGCTGCCGACAGGCCGGTATATCCACCACCGACGATCACGACGTCGGCAGTGATATTCGCCTTCAAGGGCGTCGTCACAGGTGCAGGCGGCGCGGTCCTCTCCCAGAGGCCGTGCGAACGCGGATCATTCAACATCAAGAAGTTCCTGGATTTTATTTGTTTTGCACGACTTTACAGAGGCGATTTCGCGGTGAATATCGACATAAATTCATCAGGTCATTCACTGGAGGAATGACATGCTGCCGCCCAGACGCTTCCTTCCGTCCTTTTCGCTTCTTTCCGCCTTCGAAGCCGCCGCCCGTACCGGCAGCGTCACCGCCGCCGCCAACGAACTCGGCCTCACGCAAAGCGCCGTCAGCCGGCAGATCTCGGCGCTCGAAAAGCAGCTCGGCGTCGCGCTTTTCCTGCGTGAAAGGCAGACGATCCGGCTGACGCTTGCCGGAGATGCCTATGCGCGCGAAGTTCGCGAAGCACTCAGGCGTATCTCTAACGCCTCGCTCAATCTGAGGGCCAATCCGGCAGGCGGCACGCTCAACCTTGCCATCCTGCCGTTTTTCGGCACGCGATGGCTGACCCCGCGGATCGGAAAATTCCTCGACCAGCATCCCGGGATGGTGGTCAACCTGATCACTCGGCTGGAACCGTTCGATTTCCGCTTCGACACGCTCGATGCCGCGATCCATTTCGGGCAGGCGCGCTGGCCCGGTGCAGCACTGAGTTTCCTGATGGACGAACAGACGGTGCCGGCCTGCAGTCCCGAGTTCAAAAACCGATATCTGTTGGCAGAGCCTGCAGACCTGCTTCATGCACCGCTTTTGCATCTAAACACGCGGCCGGATGCCTGGGAGCTGTGGCTGGGTCGAAACAATGTCCCGTTCGATACGGTGCATGGCATGCTGTTCGACCAGTTCACCACCATGGTCGAGGCAGCACGATCGGGGCTGGGGGCGGCGCTTTTGCCGCGTTTCCTGATCGAGCGGGAGCTGCAGGAAGGGCAGCTGGTTCTTGCCGCCGATGGGGAGCCGATGCCGACGGGACAATATTATCTCGCCTATATGCCGGATCGGGCGAGCTATCCGCCGCTCGCCGCTTTTCTTGACTGGATCGCTCGGGAGATCCGCTCTGATATGCTTGCACCGGCGGCAAGCATCGGCCAATAGTCGGTCAGCATTTTCGCGGCGTCGATAGCCGCTTCATCAGTCAGTCCATAAAGGCTAAGCGATCCCATGAAACCAATCTTCGTGCAGCTCCGTTGCAAGCCCGGCAAGACCTATGAGGTTGCCGACGCCATTTACAAGACGGAACTCGTCTCCGAGCTTTATTCCACCAGCGGCGAGTGGGATCTGCTCTTGAAAGTCTATATCAGCGACGAAGCCGAGATCGGCCGTTTCGTCAACGAAAAGATCGCCTGCATACCGGGCATCGAGCGGTCGCTGACGACAATCACCTTTACGGCTTTCTGAGCCGGAATTCATCGATAGATCGCCAAAACAAAAGCCGCCTCGAGGGCGGCTTTTCTGCATCTGAGGACCGGGCACGGTTTATACGTGTGCGACCGGCGCCGAATTTCTCGATGCGACCAGTTTGCTGATCGCTAGGCGCACGTCGTCGGCCGAATCGAAACGCTGTTCGTCGAGGTCGATGACGTGAAACTTCACCGCGATGAATTTCAAACGGTCTTCATCCGGGATCACGATGCCGACGGGCTCGCCGGCGAATTTGATGACTTGCTTCTGCATGGGTAGACTCCCGTATTGGCTGCAGAGCATGCAGCGCAAAACGAATGATAATTTCAGGAACGAATTGAACCGGAAGCGTTACATTCGACAGCACGGAAGGGAGCAGCGATCCGTGCTATTCACATCGAGCGCGAGCCGATCGAAGGCGATGACGCGTGTAGTCTCAGACATGTCACTCTCCTTCTCAACGGTTGCGCGATAACGTCAGAATCGATTTTCTGACCACCAATCACCCTAGCTGAAACGCGCCGGATGATCAACGAAATCCAATTTAAACAGAATATTTTTCTGCATGATGACAGGAGAAAGGCGATATTGTGAAATTACGTTCGCAATGCCGCCGAGTGCTCCAGCGAGCATAAGGTAGGTATCGATGACGTCCAGACAAGGGCAGGCCCAAGTTAAATTCTATTTCGGCGGAAGGCGCAGGACATTGCGAAGATGATCGAGGCACAGGTTGATGTTGGCCTCGCTGACGCACAGCGGAGGTGCGAGGATCAGCCTGCCGGAATGGTCGAGCTCGTGCAGGAGATGTCCGTCGAGAGCATCCCAGATTTCGATGTCTTCGCTCACGGGTTGTATCGCCCACCATAATCCGCGGCCCTTGACCGCTTCGACGCGATCACTTTCTTCGGCAAGTTGTCGCAGGCCCTTTTCCAGAAGCTGGCCCATGGCCGACACATTTGCCGCCAGGTTCTCCTCACGCAACACTGTCAGCGCCGCCAATGCGGTGGCGGCATCGACCGGAGAGACCGGATCTGCGAATGGCGCAAGCGCTTCGGAAAATTCCTCATTGCAGAAAACCACGGACAGCCTGCCCCCATCGCAGCTGTCGGCCAGCAGAAGGTCAGGTCTGATGTCGTCGCTCTCGGTGTTCCAGAGGTTTTCGCCCAGGCGGCCGTAGCCGGTGCGCGTTTCATCGACAAGGATCAGCCGGCCGTTTTCCCGCGCTGATGTTATCTGCTCTGCTGCATGGATAAGGCCAGGGATCGGTTCGATGATCAGAGGCGTGGTAAACTCTTCCCGTTCTGCTTGCTCGCTTGCCACGGCATAGGAAATCTCCGCCGCGTCTTCCGATGATCCGTCGATTTCGCCTTCTGCGCTGTTCTCCTGATAGGCCGCGACTGCGGCCCTTTCCTCCGTCGTCTCCCTTGTTCGGGTAAGCTCAGTGATCGCTTCCATCGCTGCATGCCGGTCCTGAAACAGCACGACATCCGTAAAGCCTGGCGGCGCAATATCCACCAGCGCCTGCCTCAGCGCTTCCGCCTCGGCGCTTCCGTCGAAGGATGCGGTAAGGCGCAGATGCTGCTGATAGCTGGCAGCGGCGATCGATGGATGCCCGTGGCCGATCAGAGGTGCCTTGCCGCTGAAATCGAGAACGGTGTGGCCGGTCTCGTCGTAGACGAACTCATGCCATGCCCGCACCTCCCGCCCGGATATTGCTGCCGGTGCATCGCAATCGATCCCGAGAAGCGCCGAAGGCGATGGGGCGAGACGCCGCCACACTGCGACCTCGGACGGCCGGCAGAACAGGGGTGGATGGTTTTCGTGATCCCGCGAAAGCCTCAGGCGCAGCCCGCCGACTGCCCCGGAAGCACCCGCCACCGTGCCGAGCTGATCTCCCAGGCCAATTTCGGTTCCTTCGGTCAAGGCAGTTTCCATGCCTTCGACAAGCAGCGTCACGCTTTCGCCGCGCAACGACAGTTGCGGAGACACCTGCACCACAATGCCCTTGAACGGGGCGATGAGTGCCGTTCCCGTCGGCAGGCAGATGTCGACATGCAGGGCAACATTCCGCGGTTCGGTCGCGGCCGCGTCAGGCTTGCTTCTCGACAGTCGATATTCGCCGTAACGGGTACTGCCCATGCCCGTCTCCCAGGCAGTGCGGGCCAGAAGCCGCCAGTCGCAATCGGGATCAGTCCAGTTACCACCCTGAAACAGCGGGCTTTTCGAGCTCAGGTCAACGAGCCTTATCTTCTCCGCTTCCAGTTCCGGCATAAGCAGGTTCAGATCGAGAGGTTCCGGTTCGATCCTGCATGCCTCCAGGATGCAGGCATGCATATATTCGGCGGGAACCGTCGAAGCATTAGCGAGAATCTGGCGACGTCCCCTGGTTTCCTCGGCGGCCGACTCGTCATCCGGGGCCTCGGCGTGGGTGTTTTCAGCAAGTGCTGCCGAAAACGCGATATCGGCGATAACGAGTGGCCAGAGCGCTTCCAGTTCGGCTGCATTCAGCGGATCGATCGCATGATAACCGGTCACGGCCGGCAGGATCGATGCCGGTTCTCCCCCTTGGCTGGCGAGGATGCGGGCACAGGTCTTGGCCAGAGCAGAGACGTACCAGCTTCGTGAGAGGCCACCAAGATTGGTAATTCCTGTTGGATGCCAGTCGACGTCGTCCGTCTCGCCGGTGAGATCGCCGGGGCCAAGATCCGGGATCACCAGACCGATGCGAAATTCCGCCGCCAGCGGATGGATGCGGCGCAGCGCGGACACCATGGCGCGGGCAATCATGTCGCGCGCCTCCTGGTCGGCTACCTTGGAAAGAAGCGAGACAGTGCGCGGGCCTGCCTTGCGCAAGTCGTCCTCATGCTCGCCGTTCCAGATCAGCGGATCGAAATCCTCGAGGCTTTTCACCAGGCTTGCCAGCAATGCGCCGAGCTCGGCTGCGGTTTCCTCGGTCACATCGCGATCTTCTGGCGGCGGATCGCCATCAAGAGCCGTCAGCAAGCGTAAGACACGGGTCATGCCGCCGATCTCGGCCGTCAGCACTTCCGCCCCGGCCTTGGTGGCGACCGGTTCAGGCACCTGCGGCCCATCCGGACTGCGAGTGATATGGCGCATCACCTCGTGTTCGACGCGCAAAGCCTGCTCGTCCGCCAAATCCCTTATCTCGAGGAAATAACGCAGGTTGCCATTATCAACGAGATATCCGAGCCCGTATTTTTCCTCTACCGGAAAGATCTGACCGGAGAGACCCCAATGGTCGCGCAACAGCGCCTCGATCGTATCCAGGGACACGTCATCGGCACGGTCGTCGTCAATGGCGGGGGTATCGAGTACTTCGGACGCTTCGTCGCCTGGCATTCTCACTCTCCGGTAAAACCTTGACGTGAGGATAGCGCAGGTAAACGCTGCGTCCATAGGGACTTTCAGCCTTTGCTTGTGCGATTTATCCCATGCGTTCGGATGCGTAGGAACCCGGGCTTGGCGGGAAGACGACGGTGCGGTTTCCGTTGATGAAAGTCCGGTGGTGGATATGCGCGTGGATGGCGCGCGCCAGCACCTGGCTCTCGACGTCGCGGCCAAGCGAAACATAGTCGTCCGGCGACTGTGCGTGGGTAACGCGCACCGTGTCCTGCTCGATGATCGGGCCTTCGTCGAGGTCGGCGGTGACGTAATGCGCCGTGGCACCGATCAGCTTCACACCGCGCTGATAGGCCTGTTTATAAGGGTTGGCGCCCTTGAAGCTCGGCAGGAAAGAGTGGTGGATGTTGATGATCCTGCCGGACATTTTGCTGCAGAGCTGGTCGGAAAGAACCTGCATGTAACGCGCCAGCACGACAAGTTCGGTGCCGCTCGTCTCGACAACTTCCATCAGTTGCGCTTCGGCCTGCGGCTTGTTGTCCTTCGTCACCTTGATGTGGTGGAAGGGAATGTCGTTGTTCACCACCAGTTTCTGGTAGTCGAAATGGTTGGAAACGACGCCGACGATATCGATCGGAAGCGCGCCGATCTTCCAGCGGTAGAGGAGATCATTCAGGCAATGGCCGAAACGGGATACCATCAGCAGCACCTTCATCCGGTCTGCCTGGTCGAAGACGTCCCAGTCCATGCCGAATTTCTCGGCGACAGGGGCGAAGCTGGAAAGCAGCGCGTCGCGCTCGGCGCCCTGTTCGGAAATGAAGCTCACGCGCATGAAGAATTTGCCGGTATCGAGATCGTCGAACTGCGAACTATCGATGATGTTGCAGCCCTTTTCGGCAAGGAAACCGGATATCGCGGCAACGATGCCGCGTGTGGATCGGCACGATACCGTCAGGACATAGTTTTTCATTCGTCGTCTCCCCTGCACTGCGCTTTCAGCAAATGCCCTATACGTGATGACAGCCGATGGAAACTGCGCGGGTTGTCCGGGTGCCGTTTTTCTTGCGCCTGTGACGCTTGCCATCGTCCTTCATCGCGTCACATTAGGCGCGGCGGTGCAAAATTCCGTTCCTATTGCGCCTTTCGCGGGCGCAGGACCGCCGTCAAACGATGTGAATGCTCGAGCCTGCCTTATTAGCGATTTCATAATGTGCAGGTGCGAGGGTACCGCGCGATACCGGAGATGAAGTGTGGACAGACGCGTAGGATACAGAGTTTTTGCGCGGCGGCTTGCGGTTGCCCTTTCCTGTGTCGCTGTCGCGGCCGGCTCGGCACAATCGGCTGAGTGCATGAGAGGCATCAATCTCGCAGGCGCCGAATTCGGCAGTCTCGGTCAGGAATACGGCACGGGCTACATCTATCCTTCCGACAAGACGATCGCCTATTTCAAGAACAAAGGCTTTACCGGCGTTCGCTTGCCCTTTCTCTGGGAACGCCTGCAGCCCAAGCTCTACGACAAGTTCAACGCCGCCGAATTGAAGCGGCTGCGTGCGACTGTGAAGGCCATCCGCTCCGCCGGCATGCAGGTGGTTCTCGATCCGCATAACTATGGACGCTATGAAGACCAGCTGATCGGCTCGGACGGCGTGCCGCAAAGCGCGTTTGCGGATTTCTGGCGACGGCTGGCCGCGACATTTGCAAGCCAGGACGGCGTCCTGTTCGGCTTGATGAACGAGCCTTACGGCATATCCGCAGAGGATTGGCTTTCGGCCGCCAACAGCGCGATATCCGCTATCCGGCAGACCGGTGCCGATAACCTGATCCTGGTGCCCGGCACCGCATGGACCGGTGCACATAGCTGGTCAGGTGGCGATTACGGCACGCCGAATGCCAACGTGATGACGGGCGTGACCGATCCTGCCAATAACTATGCCTTCGAAGTTCACCAATATCTGGATGTCGACTTTTCCGGCAAGAACGATGAATGCAGCCGTGCGGCCGATGCCGTGAAGGCCATCACCGATATGGGCGACTGGCTCGCCGCCCAGGGTCGCCGCGGGTTTCTCGGAGAATTCGCCGTCCCGACCATGCCGGCCTGCCAGCAGTCGCTCAAGGATATGGTGGCAGTGGTCGAAAGCCGGCCGGATGTCTGGCTCGGCTGGTCCTATTGGGCGGCCGGCGACTGGTGGAAACCATCCGAACCGCTCAACATCCAGCCGACCGACACCGGCGACCGCCCGCAGATGCAGACGCTGCAAGGCTATTTTGCTGATCGAAAGATTTGTGGCGGGTGAGCGCAGCGAAAGGTTGGGTGCGGGTTTCGCTTCATCCGGGGGACGTTTCAGCCCTCCTTCTCAACAAAACCAATCCCTTGCACAAAACTTCATCCCCGCCCTCCCAACCTGTGCCTACAATCACCGCGTTCCGTCACGGATACACCGGCAGTCGTGCCGGCGAGACGGGACCGGCACTGGTGGTGGAGAGAGGACGTAAATCTCCACCACCGGGATCCGCGGAAAATGTTCTCCCTCCGGCGACACGGGGGAAGCGGTAAGGTTTCGGACAGACCTGCCGCTTCTGATGCCCGAATGGCGCGTCGGATGTGCCTGTGCGGCACACATGGTGGCTTGAGGAATGGTCTAGCCGGGCGCTCAAGTCCGTCCGCGAAAGCGGAAAACCCGGCGCAAAAGGATCATCCCGAAAAGTGACGGCAGAGAGACCGGAGTCGCGGATAAAAACTGCCGAACGGGGCGCTGAGAGGTGTCACCTATAAACTAAACTTACGAGGCAGCTTTCAGCGCCCCGTCCGAATTTGCGAATTCCTGAAATCGCCAAGGGCTTACTGCGTCCTGATCCTATTGCGGCGGATACCGATGTTCTGCGCCGCGGAAATCGCTCACCGAATAACAGCCGCCTTCACCACGCATAGCATTTTCGCCGATCACCGCCTTGCCATGGCCACCTGGAATATCCAGCACATAGGTCGGCTGGCAGAGGCCGGAAATGTTGCCGCGCAGGGCCGAGACGATCTTCTGGCCTTCCTCGATATCCATGCGGAAATGGCCGGTGCCGGGGGCGAGGTCGGGATGATGCAGGTAATAGGGTTTAATCCGCGTCTCGACAAAGGCTCTCATCAGGTCGCCCAGCACGGCCGGATCGTCGTTGATACCCTTCAGGAGCACCGTCTGGCTCACCATCGCAAACCCGGCATCGACAAGCCTTGCGGAGGCGGCACGAGCTTCGATCGTCATCTCGCGCGGATGGTTGGCGTGAAGCGCCACATAAACGGTCTTGCCGCTCTCCTTCAGCGCCGCAATCAGCGCCTCGTTGATGCGGTCAGGCTCGACGACGGGCACGCGCGTATGAAATCGGACGATCTTCACATGCTCGATGGCGGCAAGCCCACGCATGATTTCGGCCAGCCGGCGCGGAGACAGGACCAGCGGATCGCCGCCAGTCAGGATGACTTCCCATATTTCCGGATGATCGCCGATATAGGCGAGGGCTGCCGCCAGTTCGTCGGGCGCCAGCGTGCCGTCTCCCTGCGGCCCCACCATCTCGCGGCGAAAACAGAAACGGCAATAGACCGGGCAGATATGCACGGCCTTCAACAGAACGCGGTCGGGATAACGATGCACGATGCCCTTGACCGGGCTGTGCGCGGCATCGCCGATCGGATCTTCGCGCTCTTCCGGTGTCGTCACCAGTTCGGCCGCATCAGGCACGAATTGCCGCGCGATCGGATCGGTAGCGTCCGTGCGGTCGATCAGCGACACCACGGACGGCGTGAGCGCGATCGCATAATGTTCGGCAACAGAGCGGATCGCGTCGAGCCCTTCGGGCGCAACAAGCCCGGCAGCCTGCAGCTCGTCCGGCGTCTTTAATGAACGGGCAGCGCTCAAGAATGCACCTCCGCCACCGGCGCCCACATGACCTGGTCTATCCGCGTCGCACCCGTCGCCAGCATGGCCAGCCGGTCGAAGCCCAAAGCAGCACCGCTCGCTTCGGGCATCACAGCCAAAGCCGCCAGAAAATCCTCGTCGATCGGATAGGCTTCGCCGTAGATGCGGGCTTTCTCAGCCATCTCATGCTCGAAACGACGGCGCTGTTCGCCGGCATCGGTCAATTCCCCGAAGGCATTGGCCAGTTCGACGCCGCAGGCATAAAGCTCGAACCGTTCCGCCACGCGCGGATCGCGGGCAGAAGGGCGGGCGAGAGCTGCCTCGCAGATCGGGTATTCGCAGAGGATCGTCGCACGATCCTGGCCCAGGTGCGGCTCGATCCTGTCGACCAGCACCTTGCTGAAAAGGTCGGCCCAGCTGTCGTCTTCGGCAACGCGCATTCCGGCGTTGCGCACGAGCGCGGCAAGCAGATCGCGATCTGTCTCGCCGGATGCGGTAACCGAGGCCAGGAGATCGATGCCGGCAAAGCGGTCGAAAGCTTCGGCAAGCGTCAGTCGCTCCGGCTCGGCAAACGGATCGATCTCCATGCCGCGGAAGGAGAAGCGCTTCGTGCCGGTCGTTTCTGCGGCAAGTTTCAGCATGTCGGCGCAATCCGCCATCAGCTGCTCGTAGGCCTCGTCGACGCGATACCATTCGAGCATGGTGAATTCGGGATGATGCAGCGGTCCGCGTTCACGGTTGCGATAGACATGCGCGAAGGTGAAGATATGGGTCTCGCCGGCGGAGAGCAGCTTCTTGGCGGCAAATTCCGGCGACGTGTGCAGGTAAAGCGGGGCCGCCTCGCCGTCGATTGTCAGGGCTTCGGTTGCAAAAGCATGGAGATGCGTCTCGTTGCCGGGCGATACCTGCAGCGTCGCCGTATCGACCTCGATGAAATCACGCGAGGAGAAGAAAGCTCTCAGCGCCGTCTGCACCCGGTTGCGGCCAATCAGGAAGGGCCGGCGGTCGGCATGGCTGTTCTTGGTCCACCAGGGGAATGTGGAGACGCCGGGATGGTTCATGGACGAAGCTTTCTCGCCTTGTCGGGCAATGTCAGCCAATGCCGGGGCTGGCTATTTGGCGGATTTTGCGTTAGTTGCGCCGGCAAGGAAACCTGAAAAGCATCTCTACGGCCGTTTCGCCAGTCATCTACGACGTGGCCGGTCGAGTTACAAGGAACTCTTATGGTCAAGGTCATCGCCTCTTCCGTCCGCAAGGGCAACGTCATCGATGTCGACGGCAAGCTCTATGTCGTTCTCACCGCTGAAAACTTCCACCCCGGCAAGGGCACGCCTGTTACCCAGGTCAACATGCGCCGCATCGTCGATGGCGTGAAGGTGTCGGAGCGCTGGCGTACGACGGAACAGGTCGAGCGCGCCTTCGTCGAAGACGTCAACCATCAGTTCCTTTATGAAGATGGCGAAGGCTTCCACTTCATGAACCCGGAAAACTACGACCAGATCGTCGTCGACGCCGACACGATGGGCGATCAGAAGGCCTATCTGCAGGAAGGCATGGTCTGCATCCTGTCCATGCACGAAGGTGTCGCGCTTGCCCTGCAGCTGCCGCGTCACGTCATTCTCGAAATCACCGAGACCGAACCGGTCGTCAAGGGCCAGACGGCATCGTCCTCCTACAAGCCGGCCATGCTGTCCAACGGCATCCGCACCGCTGTTCCGCCGCATATCGATGCCGGCACCCGCGTCGTTATCGCCACGGAAGACAATTCCTACGTCGAGCGCGCCAAGAACTAAGAAATTTGCCGGGGCATCGTCCCCGGCCTTGATAACGGCATTAAAAAACCTCCGAAGCTTGTGCTCCGGAGGTTTTTTGTTGTGTCCGATAAAGAGAAGAAGCAAGGCCGGCGACCGACCTCGATCCCGGCGTCAGTCCTTGACGACCTTGGCAGAAGCAACTTCCGTCTTGGCCGTTGAGCCGACTGCATAACCGCCACCGATCGCGACGTTGAGCGAGACGTAGTTCTGCGCCATCTGCTGCACGGCCTGAGCAAGGTTTGCCTGCGAGTCGGAGACCTGGCGCTGCGCATCGAGAACGTCGAGCAGTGAAGAGGCGCCGTCGCGGTAGCTGGCGGTCGCAAGCTCAAGGGCTTCCTGATAGGACTTCACGGTCGCGCGCAGGGCAGCAACGGTGCGGCCATCGCGGGAAACCGCAGCCAGAGCGTTTTCAACTTCCTCAACTGCGCCCAGAACCGTCTGCTTCCAGGAGAGATAGGCTTCGCGTGCAGCCGATTCGTTCGACTTGACGTTTGCCTTCAAAGCACCGCCATCGAAAATCGGCAGCGAAAGCGAAGGACCGAAGGACCAGGACAGAATGCCCGAGTCGTTACCCAACGCCTTGGAATAGGAAGGTGTGATCGAACCGCCAAGCGAAATCGAGGGGTAAAGCTGGGCTTCTGCAACGCCGATGCGGGCGGTTGCGGCTGCCAGTTGGCGTTCGGCGGCGCGAACGTCCGGACGGTTGCGGATCAGGTCTGCCGGCACACCCGACTTCGGGCTGAAGCGCGCAACCGGCTGGCGTGCGCCACGCTGCAGGTCTGCGATCAGCGAGGATGCCGGCAGGCCGAGCAGGGTCGCAATGCGATGTGCTGCCTGACGGAACTGGGTCTCGAGACCCGGCAAGGTCGACAGGGTGGAGTTGACCAGACCTTCGGCCTGAACGACATCCAATCGCGATGCAGCGCCGGCTTCGAGCTGAAGCTTGGTGAGGTTCAACGTCTCGCGGCGTGAATCAAGGTTTGCGCGGGTCAGCGCGATGCGTTCCTGATAATAACGAACGTCGATATAAGCGCCTGCAACAGCAGAAAGCAGCGTCAAACGCGCGACGTCGACGCTTGCATAGCTGGCGTCGAGATCCGCAAGTGCTGCTTCCCTGGAGCGGGCGTAGAGGCCGAAGAGATCGAGGAACCAGGAGGCGGTCGGGCCACCGGAAGCAGAATTCTGCTCGGCGAGCGAGGTGGCGCCTGGGTTACCGCCGAGCCTGCTGGCACCGCTGCGTCCGGCCTGTGCGCTCAGGTCGAGCGACGGAAGTCCGCCGGCGCCGGCGCTGATGACGGCTGCTTGTGCCTGATTGATACGTTCCAGAGCCTGGAGCACGTCGAGGTTCTGCGAGAGACCCTGGTTGACGTAACCATTCAGGCGTGTGTCGGAGAATGCTGTCCACCAGGCATTCTTGGCAACATCACCATTGCTCGTCGCAGATCCTTCGGCGAACTTTGCCGGAAGCGAAATCTGCGGTGCAGTATGGTCAGGACCAAGTGTGCAGCTGGACAGCAGTAGCAATACGAGGGGGGCGGCTGCGCGAGTGGAAATCATATTTTTGTCCCAAAGCCCTTACTTACAAGCCCGCGAGTGTCGGGGCCGACATCATTGAATTGGCGACCGTAATCCGAATCGGTGACAGAATGCCACCAACTGGTAAACGGATTTACGTAGTTGTCGCCTGTTTTTCACGTTTTGATAACTGCCTGACGACAACAAAAAACGTCGGAACGAAGAAAATTCCGAGGAGTGTTGCAGAAAGCATACCACCCAGCACGCCAATACCGATTGCATTCTGCGCGGCAGAGCCCGCACCCGTCGCAATCGCCAGTGGTACAACGCCAAGGATGAAGGCAAGCGAGGTCATGATGATCGGGCGAAGGCGAAGTCTCGCCGCTTCCAGGGTGGCTTCGATCAGGCCCATCCCGGTCGCCTGCCGGTCCTTGGCGAATTCGACGATCAGGATCGCGTTCTTCGCCGCCAGACCTATGGTCGTCAGCAGGCCGACCTTGAAATAGACGTCGTTCGACTGACTTGCCAGATAGGCTGCGGCGAGAGCACCAAGCACGCCGATCGGTACCGCAAGGATGACCGAGAACGGGATCGACCAGCTTTCATAAAGCGCTGCGAGGCAGAGGAATACGATCAGGACCGACAATGCGTAGAGCATCGGTGCCTGTGAACCAGACAGACGTTCCTGGTAGGAAATCCCCTGCCATGCGACGGTGTAGCCACCCGGCAACTCGGTTACCAAGCGTTCCAGCTCATTCATAGCCTCGCCGGTGCTCACGCCGGGTTTGGTCGAACCTTCCAGCGACATCGCGCTGGTGCCGTTGTAACGAGCAAGCTGCGGCGTTCCGTTAACCCAGTCCAGCTTGCTGAACGAAGAGAAAGGCACCATTTCGCCATCGGTATTGCGGGCATACCAGTATTTGAGGTCGTCGGGCTGCATGCGGTAAGGCGCATCACCCTGAACATAAACCGGCTTCAGCTCGTTATCGAGGGTGAAGTCATTGACGTCACGTCCGGCAAAGATCGTCGCGAGCATCGAGTTGACAGCCGCGAGATCGACGCCCATGGCGCCGAGCTTTTCCTGATCGAGCAGGATCTTCAGCTGGGTCTCGCTGCGCTGGTTGTTGCTGCGGAGCGAACTGATGATCGGGTTTGTCGCACTTTCGCCGATCAATTGCTGCGAGACCTGGGTCAGCGCGTCATTGCCGTTATTGCCGCTGTCTACCAGATAGGCGGAGAAGCCGCTGGAATTGCCCAGCCCCTGGATTGCGGGAGGAAGCAGGGCAAATACCTGTGCATCGCGAAGGGTGAAGAAATGTCCCTGCGCGCGCTGCAGAACTTCCGCCGCAGACTGGCCCACACCTTCACGCGCCGAGAAGTCGCGAAGCTTGGTGAAGACGATGGCGTTGTTCTGGCCCGTGCCGCTGAAGCTGAAACCGAGTGCGCCGAAGACCGCATCGACATTATCCTTCTCCTTTTCGAGGAAGTAGGATTCCACCTGCTTGACGACTTCTTCCGTGCGCGCCGTCGTGGAGCCGACCGGCGTCTGGATGATCGTCATCAGAACACCCTGATCTTCCTGGGGAAGGAAGGAGCTCGGCAGTCTGGTGAACAGCAAGGCGCAGCCGCCGACGATCAGCGCAAACAACAGCATGACGCGCAACGGACGCTTCAGAAGATAACCGATCGTACCGACATAACCGTTCGTCGTCTTGTCGAAGCCATTGTTGAACTTCGCGCCGATGCCGCTTTTCTTTTTGGCGTGGTCGATCGGCTTCAGCATCGTGGCGCAAAGTGCCGGCGTCAGCACGATGGCGACGACAGCAGACAGAAGCATGGCCGAAACGATCGTGACCGAGAACTGTCGGTAGATAATGCCCGTCGAGCCACCGAAGAAGGCCATGGGAATAAACACGGCGGTCAGAACCAGTGCGATACCGATGATCGCCCCGGTGATTTCATGCATCGACTTCTCGGTCGCCTCGAGCGGCGACAGACCTTCCTCGTCCATGATGCGTTCGACATTCTCGACGACAACAATCGCGTCGTCGACCAGAAGCCCGATCGCCAGAACCATGGCGAACATGGTCAGTGTGTTGATCGAATATCCCGTCAGGGCAAGGATGCCGAATGTCCCGAGAAGCACGACGGGTACCGCAATCATCGGAATGAAGGTGGCGCGCAGGTTCTGAAGGAAGACGAGAAGAACGACGAAGACGAGAACGATCGCTTCGATCAGCGTGTGAACGACCTTTTCGATCGACAGTTTGACGAAGGGGGTCGTGTCGTAGGGGTAGGTGATCTCGACGCCATCCGGCAGCGATCCTGCGACACGATCCAGCTCGGCCTTCACGCGGGCTGCCGTATCGAGCGCATTGGCGCCGGTTGCAAGGTTAACGGCAAAACCGGCTGCCGGCTTGGTGTTGGAACGCGAACTGCCGCCATAGGACTCCTGGCCGATCTCGACGCGAGCCACATCGCTTAGACGAACCGTTGCGCCGTCCTGCTCGACTTTCAGAATGATGCGTTCGAATTCGTCGACGGTGGTCAGCTGGCTTTGCGCTGTCATGGTGACCGTCAGCTGCTGGCCTTCCGTCACCGGCTGGGCGCCAAGCGAACCAACAGAAACCTGGGTGTTCTGTGCCTCGATGGCAGAGGTCACGTCGGCCGCGGTCAACTGGTATTTCTGCAGCTTGAACGGATCGAGCCAGACGCGCATGGCATAACCGGAGCCGAAGACATTAATGCTGCCGACACCTTCGAGCCGCTGGACCTGATCTTCGATCGAGGTCGCGAAAATGTCGCCGAGATCGACAGAGCTGCGCTTGCCGTCTTCGGAAACGAGTGCGCCGACCATGAGAATGCTCGATGTCGAGCGGGTGACCGAGATGCCCTGGCTCTGGACGACATCCGGCAATTGCGACTGTACCAGCTGAAGCTTGTTCTGTACCTGGACCTGGGCGATGTCTGGCATGATGCTGTTGCCGAAGGTCAGCGTGACACTGGCGCTGCCCGTCGAGGATGACGAGGTCATGTAGGTCAGGTCATCAAGGCCGGTCATGCCGTCCTCGATGATGCTGGTCACCGACTTTTCGACCGTTTCGGCACTAGCGCCATTATATGTTGCGCTGATGCGCACGGTCGTCGGGGCGATATCGGGATATTGCGAGATCGACAGCGTGGTGATGGCAAGTGCGCCACCCAGCATGATGACGATTGCGATGACCCAGGCGAAGACAGGCCGCCGAATGAAGTAATGCGCCATTTCGAAATTCCTTGCCGCGTTTTGGGGCCGCGTTTACGGGCGAGCGTCAGCCGTTCCTACTTCTGGGGCTTTGCTTCATCGACTTTCGGCTCTTCGACCACGAAACCCTGGTCGTTGACCGTTGCCTCGACTGCTTGAACCGGTGCGCCATCGGCGATCCACTGGAAGCCGTCGACGATGAGGCGGTCACCATCGGCGATGCCGTCGGTCACAAGCCAGTTGTTGCCAGAGGATTTGCTGGTGGTGAAGGTGCGGGTCTCGACCTTGTTGTCAGCCGTGACGAACTTTGCCGAAAGTTCGCCACGGGCATTACGCGTCGCGGCTCTCTGTGGAATGAGATACCCGTTCTCGGTGCCGACGGTAACGGTCGCACGAACATACATGCCCGGCAGGATAATGTGATCGGGATTGTCGAATATGGCACGGATCTGGTAGGTTCCTGTGGTCTCGCTGACGGCAAGTTCCGCCATGTTCAGCTTGCCGTTATGGTCGTATTTCGTCCCATCTTCGAGCATCAGGCTGATATCTGCCGTGCGAGGATCGCCGTGAAGACGACCCGAAGCAACAGCCGCGCGCAGTTCCAGGAGATTGGTGCTGGAATCGATGAGGTCTATATAGATCGGGTCGATATTGCGCAAAGTGGTCAGCGCGGTGGTCTGGTTGGCCGTGACGATATTGCCGATGCTGACGGTCGAGATCGTCGTCAGGCCATCGAACGGCGCACGGATCTTGGTGAAGTCGAGATCGATCTGGGCCGAGTTCAAGGCCGCCTTGGCAGATTCAACATCGGCTTCGGCCTGCAGCAGCGTCACCTTGGCATTTTCATACTCGATCTGGGTCGCGCCGCTGTTCACCAGGCGTTCGTAACGGGTCATGTTTGCCTGGGCTGCAGGAATGCTGACCTGAGCCTTCTGCAGCGCAGCCTGCGCCTGGGCGACTGCTGCGGCATAGGTGTCGTCGTCGATCTGATAAAGAACCTCGCCGGCCTTGACCTCGCTTCCTTCCTTGAAAGTGATCTCGCTAATGGCGCCGGTGACGCGCGGACGGATCTCCGTGGTCTGGAATGCGACGGCCCGGCCCGGAAGCACGTTGGTGATCGGACGGTCGGTCTTCTTCATCACGACGACGCTGACGGGTGACGCCGGCTTCTGCGGGCTTTGGCCTGCTGATTGCTGTCCCTGATCACTGCAGGCGGAAAGCGCAGTTGCAAGGAAGAGTGGAAGCACCAGTTTGCGAAGGTTCATGATTCTTTTCCAGACGCTGAGGCGTGAAGGATATCTCGATTGCCGCCTTTGGGGACGAAGGCGGCAATTAGCCGGCAGGATACCGGCAGAACTAGGGCGCAGGCATGAGGAGTCACGTCCGCTCGCTCGAAAAGTGACGTAATTTAATTTCCATCACTTTGCAAGCGGGTTTCGAAGGGCTGCATTGGCAAGGTCAACGAGACCATTCAGCCGCTCGTCCAGCTCAGCCTGCGTTTCGTGAATAAGAAATATAGGATGAAGAACACTGGCAAAAGACGCAGCGACGTAGCGGCTCGTCTTGCGGCTATCGGCGCAATGATAAACGCCGGCATTGACGCCATCCTGAATAAGATTGAAGAAAAGATCCTCGATGAGCTGCTTGTAATGAAAGCCGCTCTCCAGCTCGGTCTGCGTCACGAGAAAGATCATTTCAAGGAAGAATGCGTTCTCGCGAATATCTTCCATATGGGCCTGCATCAACCGGCGGACTACGAGCCCGAGCTTTTCAGGCGGCGGAGCAGGTGTGTCGACCGTGTTGAAACGGCCGATCATGTGAGTGATGTGACGATCACAAATGGCGTCTATCAGCGCCGTCTTCGAACTGAAGTGCTTGAACACGTTGGCCGGCGACATGCCAAGTCCATGAGCAATGTCGGCGATGGACGACTTGGCGATGCCCCGTTCGCGGAAAAGGGCATCGGCAGTCCGCAAAATATCTTCGCGTGTTTCTTCAGCTTTGCGGCGCGGTTTTCGCACGCTTAAGTCCTCGTTGTTTTACCTCGATAAACGGGCGGAGCCCTATTTCACGAAATAAGGCGCAAGATTGGTGCGGATACGCTGTAATACCGTTTCGCCATTCCGGTCAGGAACGAAGGGCGTGCCGGTGATCATTTCAAAGGCGTGCCGGTAGACGGACGACGTTTCCTCGATGAGGTCCGAGGGAATGGGTGGGAGTTCATCCTTATAGGGGTCACAGCGCTCCACGACCCAGGCCCGAACAAAGTCCTTGTCGAAGCTTTTCGGACGTCCGCCGGTGCGAAAAGCCTCATCATAACTGTCGGCGATCCAGTAACGGCTGCTATCGGGCGTATGGATTTCGTCAGCCAGAATGATGGTGCCGTTGGCATCGGTGCCGAATTCATATTTCGTGTCGACGAGGATAAGGCCGCGTTTTGCTGCAATCTCCTGGCCACGCGCGAAAAGAGCGAGCGCATAGGTCGAAAGTGTCTGCCATTGCTCTGCTGTCAGCAGGCCCTGATCGATAATGTCTCGGGGTGAGAGCGGTTCGTCATGGCCGCCATCGAAGGCCTTGCTGGTCGGAGTGATCACCGGTTCGGGAAGCGCCTGATTATCCTTCAGGCCATCGGGCAGGTTTAGTCCATAGATGCTGCGCTCACCTTTCTTGTAAAGGGTGAGAAGCGAGGTGCCTGTCGTGCCGGCCAGATAACCGCGCACGACGATCTCGACCGGCAGGATATCGAGACGCTTGCCGACCACCACATTCGGATCCGGATAGGCGATAACATGATTGGGGCAGATGTCCTTCGTCGCCTCGAACCAGTAGCGGGCGGTCTGGGTCAGGACATGGCCCTTATCCGGAATGCAGGTAATGATGCGATCGAAGGCGCTCAGACGATCCGTGGCAATGATGATGCGTTCGCCGCTCGGCAGGTCGTAATTCTCCCGCACCTTGCCGCGATAATATTTGGGCAGTTCGGCAATAAAAGCTTCTTCCAAGACGCGCACGATGATCGCTCCGAAAACGGCCAAGAGGGCCAGGGTCTCTATAAAGGGTGCTTTCGCTATCGCATGTTTCGCCTTTTTGGCACAAGGATATTGCGGCCTTATGGTCCAGCTGCCGCCCCGGGGAGATCCATCGTCGAATTCCTCCTGGTTAAAGGCTGGTGAATCCCGGAGGATCTCGCAAAAATGCATAAATCTATTTAAAATCAATATCTTGTAATTTTTTTGAAGTTTTTGCGACTGGGCGTGTTGACTTGAAAAAGGTGTTCCGACTATAACCCGCTCACTGACGAGGGCGGCGGCGCTGCTAGCGACGAAGTTTCTC
>RCUQ01000062.1_pt1 | contig 141007 bp, 129 predicted proteins | sample 2166351 | NCBI WGS metagenome assembly RCUQ01 (sample SAMN09932597, study PRJNA488358) | compost metagenome | feature: garden; material: soil; isolation source: compost soil in acetonitrile-enriched culture | place: Germany: Experimental Botanical Garden Goettingen | collected 2016-01-27
AGATTTTCACACCAGTAGGAATCGCAATAACCATGGTCATGATACCGAAGAACGCATTCACGTTCGCACCAGCACCCATGGTGAAGAAGTGGTGAAGCCATACTACGAACGCAAGTACTGTGATCGCAATTGTTGCATACACCATTGATTTGTAACCGAACAACGTTTTACGAGAGAACGTTGAAACAACTTCAGAGTAAATACCAAATGCTGGTAATACTAAGATGTAAACTTCTGGGTGACCCCATGTCCAAATCAAGTTTACATACAACATTGGGCTACCACCCATGTCATTTGTAAAGAAGTGGAAACCGAAGTAACGGTCAAGCGTTAACATTGCAATTGTTGCTGTTAACACTGGGAATGACGCAATGATCAATACCGCTGTACACAAAGATGTCCAAGTAAAGATCGGCATGTCCATAAGTGACATACCAGGCGCGCGCATTTTAATGATGGTAACGAAGAAGTTAACACCCGTTAATAGCGTACCTAAACCTGAAATCTGAAGTGCCCAGATATAGTAGTCCACACCCACGCCTGGAGAGTATTCGATACCTGAAAGAGGAGGATAAGCCATCCAACCTGTTGCAGCGAACTCACCAATTGCAAGAGATGCCATCATTAAGCCTGCAGCACCAGCAAATAACCAGAAGCTTAGAGAGTTTAATAATGGGAAGGCAACGTCACGTGCACCAATTTGAAGTGGTACAGAGATGTTCATTAAGCCAACAACTAGACCCATTGCTACGAAGAAGATCATGATGACACCGTGCGCGGTGAAGATCTGATCGTAGTGTTCTGGGTGTAAATAACCTTCACCGCCACCTTTTGCAAGGAACAGTTGAAGACGCATCATAATCGCATCGGCGAAACCACGCAAAAGCATGATGATCGATACGAAAAGATACATGATACCAATTTTTTTATGGTCGACTGATGTGAACCATTCGTTCCACAAGTAGCCCCATTTTTTAAAGTAGGTAATACCAGCAACAACTGCGATACCACCTAAGATCATCATTGCAACTGTGACCAGTACAATTGGATCGTGCGGAATAACGTCCGGACCTAACTTACCTAAGAAGCTCATGTCTTATTCCCCTACAACTGATGAAGCAGGTTCAACAGCGGCATGTGCTTCAGATGAAGCAGCCCCGTGAGCACCCGCAGTCGCTGAGTGATCAGCACCGTGATAGTTGCTCATATATTTGCTGATGACTGACTTAAACAAGCCTTCCTCTACAGAAGAGTAGTAAGTCACAGGGTGTGGCTTAGTTGGATAAGGCTTCATTGCCTCAGCAGCAGCCTTCTCTTCAGGAGTTTTTGCTTTTGAAATCAAAACTTCAATTTGGTGTTTACCACGGTTACCGTCGCGTAAAGACTCAAATTCAGCTTGATCTAAAATTGTTTTTTGTACAGCTTTAGGATTAATGCTTGTACCGTTACCTGCTTTAACTGCAGCAACCCATTCAGCGAATTGAGTGTCAGTTACAGAGTGAGCACGGAAGCGCATTTGCGAGAAGCCGTAGCCTGAATAGTTTGAAGAGAAACCGCGGTAGCCTTCAGCTGGGCTAGTTCCATCTGCTAACAAATTCAAGTGCGTTTGCATGCCTGCCATTGCATAAATTTGACCACCTAACGCAGGGATGAAGAACGAGTTCATCGTGAAGTTAGAGGTAATTTTAAGTGCAACTGGAGTTTTTTCAGGGAAACGAATTTCGTTAACCGTCGCAATGTTAAGATCAGGGTAAATGAAGATCCATTTAAACTGTTCTGCAATGACTTGAATATTTACAGGTGCTTTATCAGATTCGAGCGGGCGGTAAGGGTCATACTTGTGTGAACCCCACCAAGTTAACCAAGCCAGAATACCAATAATAATGACAGGAATACCCCAAACTACAATTTCAATTGCAGTAGAGTGTGCCCATGTAGGTTTATAGTCTGCATCTTTATTCGACGCGCGATATTTCCAACCAAACCATAATGCCATTACGACTGATGGAATAACCACCAATAGCATTAAATAGATCGCAGTCATCATTAAGTCAGATTGACCTTGTGCAACTGGACCTTTTGAGTTTAGAAGTACCATATCACCACCACACCCAGTTAAGAGCGCGGCGATCGCAGATAAAGACAATACAGCTAAAATCGTTTGTCTCATTTTACAACCTCGGTGAAGAGTCCCATTCCCTAATAAAATTGGGATAGCGATTAAAGTGTCGCATGATTGAAAAGTTTCTTTTTAAGTCTAAAAACACTTCTCAATCATAAGACACCGCTACGTTGTAGGGCATTATGCCTCATATCGACAAACTAAGCTATACGTAAAGATGGTTTAAATGGCTGTTATAAAAACCGATTTTTTCACTCGGAATTTTATAATTTCTTTATGGATTTATTTTGAATATCAATAAACTGCGGAAAATTGAGGTGAGCCAAACCTCAGCTTAAATATGGTCAAATTACTGCTTAATGACCTTGGTTTTCGCCAGCTTATCGTGCAAAGTTTGACGCTTTGCAGTTAAACCAAAGACGTGATCGGCGATGGTAATAAACGGCATGAACAGCATATTGAGCACAATAAAGACAACACTGCGCAATGTGAATACACGCAAAAGGCTGACTTTTTCGTTGGTTTCAACGTCTACAATTTTAATTTTGGTGATTTTTTTACCAATGCTTTGGCCACTTTTGGCTAAGAAAAAGGCCTGTATGCCGAGCATAATCAGCAGGTAAATTCCCATGGTGGTCCATGCTTCAGTTGGAATCAAACTGAACAGTTGTGCTTGCAGTTCACTGGCCTGAGTTGCTGTGGTGGCAGCTTGCATTTTTTGCTGAATTTCAGTGAGTTCACCAAATTTATCTGCTTGTAAAAAGAACGAGGGAATCGCAGCGGCAGGGAGCCAAAGAAGTAAATCAATGACTTTGGCTAAGACACGTGTGCCTATTGATGCCAGTTCAGGTTGAGCAATTTTCGCCGCTGTACGGTTTGGTTGTGAAAATTGATTTGGCGTATGCATTGGCTCAGGAATAGGGGGCTGAGGTTGATAACCTACAGGTTCATACGCCAGTTTTCCTTGGGTGAGTTCACCTAAAGCTTTCCATTCAGTCATACCCTGATGCCAAACTAAATCCGTCAATAAAACTTGTTGGCTTGCGAGCATCTGATTCAACTGCTCTAAGGTATATGGACCGGCTTGTTGATTATTTCGTGCCAAGTAAATCTGCATATAAACTTAATCTCAAAATATAAATTGGGATATTTAAATAATAAATGTATTTGTTTTCAGATTAAAAACAAATAAAAAAATCTATGATAAAACATGCGGATAGTCTAGAGAATTTCAAGCTGAAATTAACCAAAACTACACAAAATGCAGGACAGTGTAGCAAGGATTATGCTTCTTCTTCTAGCTTTATCGCAATGCGATCTCTTCTCAATCAAGATGTTGCTGCATGAGTATCAAACTTAGTCTAAATTTTTGCATCAATACGCTTGTTTTAATGCGGATACGTTGAAAGAGTGGATATAAAAAAAGACCCACAAAAGGGTCTTTTTTTTAGGATCAAAAAGTTAAGCTTTTTGAACTTTTTCTTCTGCAAGGAAGAACCAAGTGTCTAATACTGAGTCAGGGTTAAGTGATACAGATTCGATACCTTGTTCCATAAGCCATTGCGCAAGATCTGGGTGATCAGATGGGCCTTGACCACAGATACCCACATATTTACCTGCTTTACGGCATGCATGAATTGCCATAGAAAGAAGCGCTTTTACAGCTGGATCACGTTCATCAAATAGGTGCGATACAATACCAGAGTCACGGTCTAAACCAAGTGTTAACTGGGTTAAGTCGTTTGAGCCGATAGAGAAGCCATCGAAGTGTTCAAGGAACTGTTCAGCCAATAATGCGTTCGTTGGTAACTCACACATCATGATCACTTTTAGACCATTTTCACCACGTTTCAGACCGTTTAACGCCAATAATTCAATTACGCGTTTCGCTTCGTGTACAGTACGTACGAAAGGAATCATGATTTGAATATTGGTTAAGCCCATTTCGTCACGTGCTTTTTTCAACGCGCGGCATTCTAATTCGAAGCAGTCACGGAAGTTGTCAGACACATAACGGCTTGCACCACGGAAGCCCAACATTGGGTTTTCTTCTTCAGGTTCGTATAACTTACCACCGATCAAGTTTGCATATTCATTTGACTTAAAGTCAGACATACGAACGATCACAGGTTTGTCTGCAAATGCTGCAGCAAGGGTAGAAATACCTTCAACCAGTTTTTCAACATAGAATTCGATTGGCGATGCATAACCCGCTGTACGTGCCATTACCGCAGCACGTGTTTCACGTGGCAAGCTGTCAATGTTCAACAATGCTTTAGGGTGAACACCGATCATACGGTTAATGATGAACTCAAGACGTGCAAGGCCAATCCCTTCATTTGGAATTTGTGCAAAGTCAAATGCGCGGTCAGGGTTACCGACGTTCATCATTACTTTGAACGGAAGCTCTGGCATAGATTCGATTGAATTGGTTTGAATCTCGAAATCTAAAGAACCTTCGTAGATGAAACCTGTATCACCTTCTGCACATGAAACAGTTACTTCTTGGCCGTCTACTAGAACTTCAGTTGCATTACCACAACCGACGATTGCTGGAACACCCAATTCACGCGCAATAATAGCTGCGTGACAAGTACGACCACCACGGTTAGTGACAATTGCAGCCGCACGTTTCATTACTGGTTCCCAGTCTGGGTCAGTCATGTCAGATACAAGTACGTCACCGTCTTGTACTTTGTCCATTTCTTTAATAGACGTAACAATACGTACTTTACCAGAACCGATACGTTGACCGATTGAACGACCTTCACAAATCACAGTGCCTTTTTGTTTTAAAAGGTAGCGTTCCATGGTGCCGACGTTTTCACGGCTCTTTACTGTTTCAGGGCGCGCTTGAACGATATAAATTTGACCGTCATCGCCATCTTTTGCCCACTCGATGTCCATTGGAGAACCATAATGGTTTTCAATAATCAGCGCTTGTTTTGCAAGTTCTTGTAGTTCGTGGTCGTTTAATGCGAATTGTTGACGCTCTTGTTTTTCAACATCAACCACAACAACTGATTTACCTGCAGATGCTTCTTCGCCATAAATCATTTTTTGGTGTTTAGAACCAAGATTACGACGGAGGACAGCGTGCTTACCCGCATTCAAAAGTGGTTTAGATAGGTAAAATTCGTCAGGGTTTACTGCACCTTGAACAACCATTTCACCCAAACCGTAAGATGCAGTGATGAAGACTACGTCACGGAAACCTGATTCAGTGTCGAGTGTAAACATTACACCCGCTGCACCAGTTTCAGAGCGGACCATACGCTGAATACCAGCAGATAAAGCCACAACATCATGCGCAAAGTTTTGGTGTACGCGGTAAGAAATTGCACGGTCGTTATACAGTGATGCAAAGACTTCTTTGATCGCGATCAATACATTGTCGATACCGCGAATGTTTAAGAAGGTTTCTTGTTGGCCTGCAAAAGATGCATCTGGTAAATCTTCTGCTGTCGCAGAAGAACGAACGGCAACCGCGATGTCTGGGTTGCCGTTTGAAAGCTCTGCAAATGCTTTACGAACTTCTTGTTCGAGTTCTGCCGTAAGTGGAGTATCTACAATCCATTGGCGAATTTTCGCGCCTGTTTCAGCAAGAGCATTTACATCATCAACATTGAGGACTTTTAACTCTGCATTGATTTTAGCGTTTAGGCCACTTTGCTCGAGAAATTCACGATATGCTTGAGCTGTAGTAGCAAAGCCACCTGGTACAGATACACCTGCATTTGATAGGTGGCTGATCATTTCACCTAAAGATGAGTTTTTCCCACCTACCAGTTCAACGTCGTGTTTCCCTAATTTTTCTAGACCAATTACGCGCGCTTCCAAAGTTGTTACTCCACTTTTGCAGTATTTAATCACTATCTTGGCATCAGATTATAACAAATCTACTTAGCTTTTTGATTTTACTAAGCGACAGTCATGTAAGATCGGTTTACTATAAAGATTATATAGCACTAAGACAAATTTTTGAGGAGAATTTTAATGTCAGGAAGTAAACAATTTAAGCGGAGTGTTTTTTTTGTATCTGATGGTACTGCAATTACCGCTGAAACCCTTGGGCACTCGCTATTGGCGCAGTTTCCAAATGTTGACTTTGACATTCATATTATTCCTTATATTAGCTCTGAAGAAGCCGCTACAAATGTCGTTGCTGAGATCAATTTAAGGGCACAACAAGACGGACAAAAGCCACTGGTTTTTGACACTTTAGTCGACCCGTACGTGCGTGACATTATTAATACCGCAAATGCTATAAATCTTGATGTATTTGAAGGGCTTATTAGTAAACTGTCTGAAGAGTTGGGAACCCCGCCTACAACTTTAGTCGGACAGACTCACGCGGTGACCGATTCGGAGTCTTATAAAGCACGTATTGATGCGGTGCATTTTGCTTTAGATAACGATGACGGTGCACGTACACGCCACTATGACAAGGCTGACCTGATTCTGATTGGGGTATCACGTTCGGGTAAAACGCCGACATCAATTTATTTGTCATTACAGTTTGGGATTCGTGTTGCAAACTATCCTTTGACCGAAGAAGACTTAGATGACAACCGTTTACCTGCGGTACTTCGCGCGCACAAACAGAAGCTTTTTGGTTTGATGATTGATGCTGAACGTCTTGTTGCTATTCGCTCTGAACGTAAAGCCAATAGCCGTTATGCAAGCTTCAGCCAGTGCCAAATGGAGCTTCGCGCAATTGAAGGGATTTATATCTCTGAAGGGATTAAATACTTAAATGTCTCGGAAATGTCGATTGAAGAAATTTCAACTCGTGTACTGCAAATGACGGGTTTAAAACGTCGCATTGGTTGATATTGTCATTACATTATAAAGCGTCATATTGATGATGCTTTATAATGTTGATCAATATAAAAATACAGATTAGATCAAATGAAAATAATATCAAAATGCCTATTAGGTGTATTTTGTTGTGCTCATTTTAATATGGCTTTATATGCGAAAAATATATCAATTCAGCAGGCTGAGCAGGCCATTGATCAAAAATATGCAGCGCTAGATTTTTATGCAGTGAATCAACAGATCGAAAATGATGTGGTTGATTTAATCCGTGAAAATGCAGAAAGTTATGCTTATTCTTTCCCCAAATTGACTGAAAATCTTAGACTAAAGATTAATACCTCACCGGACCAACTGCTTAAATTCTATACCTTTGATGTAGGCGGTGGCGGTACTATGGGTGAATTTTCATCCTATGTGCAGATGAAATCGAGCAAGTCCACTAAACTTCAGCCTTTAGAAACAGGCTATATTTTAAAGATTGATCAAGTGAAATGGGGTGCACAGCCGATTTATCTGATTCAAAGTTATTACAAAGGCGATAGTTGTCACGGTCTCTATCAAATTCAAGCCTTTAAAATACATGCCCAAGCTTTGACAGCAACACCAGTTTTTCAGACCAAAAACCAGCAACTAAGTTCGATTGAAGTAGATTATGACTGTCATTATGACGAAGAACAGCGCGGTTCATATATTCGTGTTTCAAAAGACTTAAACAAGATTGATATCACTTTATTAGATCAAAACAGCCAACCGACTGGAAAATACTTACGTTATCAGCGCTCAAATACAGGCTATCGGTATACAGGTGTGACGAAATAAACAACGGGTAAGTAGGGAAACTTACCCTAGATGGTTAATGGCTATAGGTGGTAATGATCACATCGACTGGATATTCGGCGCCATCTAAACTTTGAATATCATGTTCTCGAATTTTGACGATTGGCCAAGTGATTAGCTTACAGTTTTCACGCTGTAGGGCATGATAATAATGATCGGACTTAAAAAATTTAAGTTTATCGGCAGCGGAGTTAGGTTTAAGTTGGTGTCTCAGCCATGGGTCTTGAACTTGGGTTTCTAAAAAGCGTAAAGCTAGTAGGCATTTGATGCGTGTATTAAATAGGCGTCGGTTCTTAATAACCAGTGGATGTTGGATTAAGCGCTGAATTCCGCGTTCCGTTTTCGGCAAGATGAATTGCGGTGCGTTTTGAAAAACATAGACTGATTGAGCGACCTGACAAATCGATTCGAGGGCAGTTACTGTATGCTGGTTGGTGCCAATAATTGCGACTCGTTGTTCAGTAAAAGCATGTTGTTTAATTTCTGATGCGGCAATCAATTGCCCTTTAAAATGCTGAAAATACTCGGGATGGTTTTGAAATAAACTAGATCCGTTGTCTGTTGAATGTAAATTGACCATGCTCGATCCTTAATTGTTTTTTATCGTCTTTCCTTAATTTATTATTTTTAGTGCTTTTGCTCTAAAAAGGCAAAGTGATAAATTGTCTGAGCAGTCACGCTAACTTTAGTCTAGACATAGCAGCAGTTTTTGCAGAGTTTTGAGGATCTTTTAGATATCGGCTGAGATTTTAATTATTCATTTATGCACGTCGCCTTATGGGTATGTATTAATACGCATAAGGCGATTCACTTCATTTGTACTTAGCTATTTTTGATCTGCATGAGACGTTCAAAATTTTCTAAACGTTTGTCCGTGTCATAGATGTCACAGGTGAAAATGAACTCGTCGACATCATATTCTAAAAGAAGCTGTTTAAAGCCTTCTTTCACCGTGCCATTGGAGCCGATTTGCGCCATGGCATAAAAACTGTCTACTGACATTTTTTCCGCAGGTGACCATAAACCCTCCATGCTGGCAATTGGTGCTTTTAACTTTAAACTTTGACCGCGCATTAGACCTAAAACCCGTTGGTAGGCACTGGTCGCTAGATATTCAGCTTCAGCATCGGTTTCAGCAACGACCGTCGGGACACCCATAGATACATAAGGTTTCGATAAGTATTCAGAGGGTTCAAAGTTTTCACGATAAAGCTGAATCGCTTGTTTCAACATGCGTGGTGCAAAGTGTGATGCAAAAGAGTAGGGAAGACCGAGTTTTGCAGCCAGTTGTGCACTAAATAAACTTGAACCGAGTAGCCATACAGGCACATGTGTCCCTTGCCCCGGAGTTGCAATGATACGCTGATTTGGCTCAGCGTCCTTAAAGTAATGCAGAATTTCTAAGACATCTTGTGGGAACTGATCTTCAGTTTCTTGACGGCCACGGCGAAGTGCACGCATGGTCATTTGGTCTGTACCCGGTGCTCGACCTAAGCCTAATTCAATCCGGTTTGGATAGAGTGTCGCAAGCGTACCAAATTGCTCTGCCACGATCAGCGGGGCATGGTTTGGGAGCATGATACCGCCAGAGCCCACTTTTAAAGTTGAGGTATTCGCGAGTAAATAGCCGAGTAGCACCGCAGTTGCAGAGCTGGCAATACCATCCATATTATGATGTTCTGCAAGCCAAAGTCGGCTATAGCCTAAACGCTCAGCTTGTTGGGCCAATTTTAAGCTATGCTGTAGAGTGAGTTGTACAGTTTGATCTTCGCGGACAGGAGCTAATTCTAGAATAGAAAATTGAGTCTCGGACAACGTGCGCATTCTACTTCTCAGTTTTGTTTTATATATCGAAATAATACGATATAACTGTTATTTTGTATATCGATCTTATTCGATATTCTGATTGTTTTGTATAAGGTGCTGATTTAAAAATGAAACTAAATATCTATTCAACATCGTTGAACAGCACCAGCCACACATACGTTTAAAACAAAAAAAGTGGATTACTGTATTTAGCATAAAAATGTAGTATCTTTTTGAGTGTAGTTGTCAGATAAATAAAAAGCACCCGAAGGTGCTCTTTTATTTGAAAATGTTTTATGGGGATGCTTAACGTTTCCCGTTTTTGTACCAGCCCAAGTGACGGCCATTGTCACCACGGTAGTTGCGACCATTATATTTATAATTGCTGTTACGGTAGCCGCGGCTGTCATAACGACGATCATAACGGTCATCGTAACGGCGGTCATATTCATCATCGTAACGACGGTCTTCAGAGACTTTTTTACCCAGAACTGCACCACCCGCTGAACCTAGACCTGCGCCAATATACCCACCATTGGTTCCGCCCATGTTTTTACCTACGGTATAACCACCTGCACCACCGAGTGCTCCTCCAATGATTGCACCATTACGGTCACGTTTGTTGGCTGAAGCGGCTGCACCTGCACCACCACCAATGGCGGAACCAATCATCGCGCCTGTTTGCCCACCCATTTGATTACCAATCGCAGCACCGACAACACCACCTAACGCAGAAGTCAGTGCAGTATTGGTCGTATTACCTGCATATGTCGTGGTCATCGTTAATGCAGAAGCTGTAATTACGGTACTCATTAAAATTGATTTAATTTTCATTTTTAAACTCCTAAGAGCATGTGCATTTTGTCTTGATTTCACTTTAGCGAAACAAGTTGGAAGAATAATGGAGAGAAACTTTATCGAAACCGTTGCTTTGGTAAGTGCTGTGTAACGACTCTTCGTATTTTCTACCAGTTTGGCTAGAGTGTTCTTGCGTCTAAATCTGTGCCATAAAAAAGCACCCGAAGGTGCTTTCAATGACATCTTTACGATGCGGTCAATTAGTGGTGTTTACGGTGTTTCTTTTTCCATTTTTTACTTTGGTAAGAATCATATTGTTTGTCTTTTGAGATTTTGTTGCCGAGTGCTGCACCGCCCGCTGCACCTAATGCAGAACCAACGTAGCCACCATTGGTGCCGCCCATGCTTTTACCTACGGTATAGCCCGCACCACCACCGATGGCACCGCCAATAGCAGATTCAGTACGATGACGTTTGTCACTTGCAACTGCCGCACCACCTGCACCACCCAATGCCGCACCGATAGTTGCGCCAGTTGTGCCGCCCATGTTTTTACCAATCGCTGTCCCTGCAACACTACCTAAAGCACTTGCTGCCGCAACGCGAGTTGTGCTGTCTGCATATGCAGTTGCAGTAAACATAGATGCCGTTGCTAATGTTGCTGACATTAAAAGTGTATTTAGTTTCATGTGTTTCTCCATGTCCAACATTGGTTGAACTGTCGTACTTTTTTCGATGTGGCTAATGTAACAAAAAGATTCCAGTTAATTGTGGAGAGTTAAAACTAAATTGAAACCCATTGGTTTCTTGTTTGTATCAGTTTTATTACAAATGTGAATAAGCATAATGAAATTTATCCAAAATCCTGCAAATGTGGATAAACCTAGGAGTGATGCAGTTCACACTCTGAATTTTGAGCTGAAATGACCTATTTAAAAGCTGTACATGAAATAAGCTGTTTTGCATTTTTTAAGCGTTAGTAAGTGCATAAACACGCTTTAAAAGTGTATCAATCCACTAAGGCGTATAAAGTAAACGTCGCTCAGGATTGAATAAAGATGTTCTTTGCGTGATAGAGCCGTTAAACTAAGCGCAAATTTTTTGGTGCTGTGAAACTGTATTGCAGCCTTTATATTGAGATATTTTCCTAATGAAAGAATCGTTACGTTTACGATTAGATCAACTTTCTGACCGTCACGAAGAATTAACAGCATTACTTGCAGATGTAGAAGTCATTTCGGATAACAAACGCTTTCGTCAGTTGTCACGTGAACATAGTGATTTAAGTGAAATTACAGAAGTTTGGACCAAGTACAAACAAGCTGAAGCTGATATTGAAACGGCTGAAGCAATGCTGTCAGATCCTGATTTTAAGGAAATGGCTGTTGAAGAAATTAAAGAAAATAAAGCTATTATTGCGTCTTTAGAAGCTGATTTAAATATCTTAATGATTCCGAAAGATCCAAATGATGCGAACTCTGCATATTTGGAAATTCGAGCGGGAACAGGCGGTGATGAAGCTGCTATTTTCTCGGGTGACTTATACCGTATGTACACCAAGTACGCTGAATCACAAGGCTGGCGTATTGAAGTGTTGTCTGAAAATGAAGGCGAACACGGTGGTTATAAAGAAATTATTTGTTTGGTGAATGGTGAAGGTGTTTACGGCCGCTTGAAGTTTGAAAGTGGCGCGCACCGTGTACAACGTGTACCTGCAACGGAGTCTCAGGGCCGTGTACATACTTCGGCGTGTACCGTTGCGATTTTGCCTGAAATTGATGTCGATACAACGGTCGAGATTAATGCATCAGACTTACGTATTGATACCTACCGTGCCTCAGGTGCGGGTGGTCAGCACATCAACAAAACCGATTCGGCCGTGCGTATTACCCACATTCCAACAGGAACAGTGGTGGAATGTCAGGAAGAGCGTTCGCAGCATAAAAACAAAGCCAAAGCGATGGCTTTACTTGCTTCACGTTTGGAAAATGCAAAACGTGCAGCAGCTGATGCAGCAACTTCTGAAATGCGCCGTGACTTGGTCGGCTCGGGTGATCGTTCTGAACGTATCCGTACCTATAACTACCCGCAAGGTCGAATGACCGATCACCGTATTAACTTAACTTTATACAAGTTAGACGCAGTTATGGAAGGTGATTTAACTGAACTATTAGATAGCTTACATCGTGAATATCAAGCAGATCAGCTTGCGATGCTTGCACAGCAGAATGGTGGATAATGAATATTGCCCAAGCTTTGGCTTTACGTGGTGAAGCCGAGAGTTACGAACGTCAAGAGAACGCATGGTTGCTGGAACACATCACCAAAATTGATTCTTTTGATTTGGTTATGAAAAAAGATCAAGTGCTGACCGATGAACAAGAGCAAGCCTATGTTGCTGCCTTGGCACGAATTGAAGCAGGTGAACCTTTGGCCTATGTGACAGGTTCACAGCCGTTTTGGACGCTAGATCTGATTGTCACTCCGGACACCTTAGTTCCACGTCCAGATACCGAAGTATTGGTTGAAACTGTACTACGTTTAGACTTACCTGAAGATGCCCGCATTGTCGATTTAGGTACGGGGACGGGTGCGGTTGCCCTTTCATTGGCCAGTGAACGGGACACATGGGACATCACGGCTACCGATATTTATGAACCAACTTTAGCCGTTGCGCAGCAAAATGCAGAAAAGCATGACTTAAATGATGTGACTTTTGTGTGTGGCAATTGGTTTGCGCCGTTAAATCGAAAGTTTTTTGATGTGATTGTATCGAACCCGCCGTACATCGATGCTGATGATGCTCACATGCAAGACTTAGCAACTGAGCCTGAACGTGCTCTAATTGCGGCAGATCATGGTTTGGCTGATTTAAAAGTCATTATCCAGCAAGGCAAAAAGCATTTAACCCTCGATGGCTGGGTGGTGCTTGAGCATGGTTATGATCAAGCTGACGCTGTACAGAAAATCTTTAAAGAAGCGGGCTATAAACAAGTCCGTACAGTAAAAGATTATGGTGGTAATGACCGCGTCACTTTAGGGCAGTGGACACAATAATTTCTTTGTTCCCTTCAAAATAAAAGCGCAGTTGATGCGCTTTTATTTTTTGTAACTTATGTTTCAAATACGTCGCGCCAACGCAGTAGCCAAGTCTCGATGGCTTTCATGATGCTATCACTAAATTTTCCAAGCACGGCTAAAAGAATAATCGCTAAGATCACAATATCGGGACGTGAAGTTTCTCGGCCATCACTCAATAAGTAGCCAATGCCTTGTGTTGCTGCAATGAGTTCTGCGGCAATCATAAACATCCATGCCAAACTTAAACTGTTGCGCAGTCCCGTTAAAATCCCCGGAGATGCCGCAGGTAAAATAATCTGTTGCACTTGCTGCCAGTACTTCAGTCGATAGACTTGTGCGACTTCGATGAGCTTGCGATCGACACCTTTAATAGCCGCGACCGTGTTGGTATAGGTCGGAAAAAATGCGCCAATTGCAATTAGGGTAATTTTTGATGCTTCATCAATTCCTAACCAGAGTAAAAGTAGCGGAATCCACGCTAAGCTTGGGATGGATTTAATCGCTGAAAAACTAGGTTCTAAAAATGCTTCAACCTGTTTGTTGAGTCCGACCAAAATTGCACAAATTAACGCCAGAGCACTGCCAATAAAAAAGCCTAAAAACACCCGCCATGTACTGGTCCAGACATGCATCCATAAATCTGCCTGCCATAAATCTAGAAAGGTTTGCCATAGACTACTGGGGGCAGGCAATAAATAAGGTTCAATAAAACCTGCACGGACCAGATATTCACAAGCAATCAGTAAGAGCACTGGAAGGGTGATCGCTTTGAGAACACTCTTCAATTTCAACTGAAATAAGGAACTCTTTTTCGCTTCAATAGGGGAGAAAGAGCTCGCGACTGACTTGGTCATTATTTGCTTACAACCTTCTGTGCATATTGTGGTTTAAACAACTGAGTCACGACTTGATTAACATTGGTGCCTTTACGAACTAAGTTTTCTTCATTCAAAATGCCGCCAGACTTTTGTAATGCGACAATCTGTTTGGCTGACGGAATGTTTTGATCAAAGTTGGTACGGCTTAATTGTAATTTTGCGACATTCAACGGAAGTTTGGACTCGCGTGCCAATAACTCCGCCAGTTTCTCTGGATTGGCTTTAGCCCATTTACGTGCTTGCTCATAAGCTTTAATCACTGCTTCAATGGCTTCGGGACTTTGCTGAGTAAAAGACTCTTTGACACTGAGTACGCTATAACTGTTAAACCCAATATTTCGATACAACAGTTTTGCGCCAGACTGCACTTGTGCCGATGCCATCAAGGGATCTAAGCCTGCCCAAGCATCGACTTGACCACGTTCTAAAGCTGTTTTGCCATCTGGATGTTGTAAATGAACCAGTTGAACATCACGTTTATTTAGACCCACTGTATCCAACGCTTGTAAGGTAAATAGAAAAGGGTCCGTGCCTTTGGTCGCGGCAATTTTCTTTCCTTTTAAGTCTTTTAAACTTTTAATTTGGGAGTTTTTAGCAACCACCAAAGCGGTCCATTCAGGTTGGCTTTGGATATAAACGGTGTTTATCGGACTGCCGTTGGCACGACTGAGTACGGCTGCAAGTCCTGCGGTTGAAGCAAAATCGACACTGCCGCTATTTAAATACTCCAACGAGCGGTTACTTCCTTGGCTAAATACCCATTTAATTTCAGTTTTAGGTAAGGCTTTTTCTAAGAGCTTTTGTTCTTTGACTACGAGGCTGGTTGGTGCATAGTAGGCATAATCAAGTTTGAGCGTGTTTGGAATAGCGGCATTGGCATAAGAACCGATCAGACTTAAAATCAGTGAAGTGCTCAGTAGTTTAAAGTTTTTCATGTTGTATCATTTAAATAAGTTCATTTGTGGGTTCTTTTAACCTTATGTATGCGAAAAATAAAAAAAGAAAAATGGATAACAAAATATTAAATTGAAATAAGCAGACAACATTAATTTAAGTGTTTGAATATTAATAAATAGATTGAAAAATCTGGAGATTTTGCAATATAGAATAACTTTAAAAAAGCATAGAATAATTTCTTCTTATATGAAGATTGTATAACTAAATTATTCATTTTGAATGTAAAAAAGCGACTGTAATAGTCGCTTTTTAAAAGGGATTGCAAGCTTACATAGGATAGTCGTGTAAGCTGTCAGACACTTCAACTTGCTCTAAAGCATCAGTTTCAAGTGCAAGACAAAGTGTCACAATTTTCTTTAGATCAGCTAGATATTGTTCATCTTTAAACGATGCACCTAACTGCAGGGCTTGAATACGGTCAGCGCTAATATCCAACGCTTGAGCAGCTTCAATCGCATCAACTTCATTAAAAAATGCAGTAACAGCATGATTTAATTCAAGGTCTGATGCATTGAGAATGCCTTGATCCAGTTGTTCTTCAAATTGTGGGGTAGGAGACTGCAAAGCTTGAGTAAAGTTTTGCACCAGACGTTGATCGAGAACATCAATCATTTTAAGCATGTCATAACCTTTAAAAGAAATAAGGTGATTAAACAGGGGGAGTACAGCCGAAAATAAGCATTAAAAAATGCTTTAAAATTGGGTGAAAAGTAATCTATTTTGGAATATTTTGCAAATAGATTCCGATAAATGAAAGATAGACTTGTTAAGTAAATGAAAATCTTCAATTTATTAAATTGAGTGCCTGTTTGTATTTCACACCACGGTTCCAATGGACTCGGATCGATCAAAAGATGCATTCAATGTGGAATATCGTGGGATTTTAATCAAAAAGTTCTTTTATTTTTACTTAAGATATTAAATTATAATAATTTTATTAATATTATCATTGCAATAGTCTTTATTTTACGCATTACTGATGCGAACTCAAAACATTGTGGAAGTGAAATTTAGAAGGACAAGCTAAATTAACATGAAGCATATCATCTTGCTTTAGCTGTCCTTGTTTGATGTGGAGGATGATGAACGTTTAAGCCACTAGTTAAAGTGCTTTTGCCTCAGTTGTTCTAAGCGGAGTTGATATTGCTGTTGCCACGCACTTTCAGCTAAGTTTTGTTTTTGCTGGTTCATTTCTTGGTTGAGAGCAGCAAGCTCAGATTGATAACTGGCGATCTGTTGTTGCTGTCGAGCGACTTGTTGTTCACGTTCAGCCAATTGCGCCGCTTCTTTGCCTGAAAAGTAGCTGTTACGAATTTGTTGGGTGATTTCTTGTTGCTGTATTGGATCGGTGACGCCAATTAAAGCCAATTTAAAGGCTTTATCATAACTACCACTTTGACCATCAATATTTTTGCTCGGGTTTTTATATTGTTGCTGTAATTGCGCAAGTTCACTCAGACGTTGTTGTAAGGTCATTTGCGGTGCGCGGCCTAAGAGTTCGCCATAAGCAAACTGATAGCTGGCAAACTCTTTTTCTTCAGCAAAGCCGAGTTGTGTTTCTTGCTTACCTAAAGTCTGTTCACGTAAGTTCCAAATCTCCTGATAACGCTGTTGTGGATTCATTTGTGTGGACATGGTTTTAGCTTGCATTTCTTTTTCGTAAAGTGGTAGGCGTTCTATCAATTGTTTTAAAGTCTGGGCAAACTGCTGATCTGGATATTCGTCCAATACTTGTTTTAATAATGCGTGACAGTTGGTATCGGGGCAGTTTTGCTGTAACTGGTTCAATAATTGTGTGATATTGCCCGGATTTTTTTGAAAGTGTTGAATGATTTGTTGGATTGATTCTTGTTGCTGTTGTTGCTGCATTTTTGACTCGTCATTGTTTGCAGCGGCAAGCTTCTCTTGCAAACTGCTGGGTTGAGCAGTCTCTGTAAGGGACGGTGAGGATGCCTGAGTTTGACCCAATGTGGCATATGATGAGCCAAGGCCCAACCATATCACCACACCGATCACCAATACACTCAGCACCAAAGCGATAAGCCCAAAGCGCTTCATTGTTCTTCCTTATGGGTTGTATTGGAATTGACCCATTACTGGGAAGTGGTCAGATAAGTCCCAAGTCATAAATACGGGGTCGGTAGCCGAGCGAAGAATGCGGACATCATTACGTGCTTGCATAGGCTGACGGTGGTTATTGGATGACACCACGTAGTCTAAATACTCTACGGTAGAGCCGCCCGTGAGTCCTGCACCCGCGAGTTTATTCACACGTGGATCGAAGGTCGATTCGGTATATCCTGTGCTGACTGGTACCGTACCATTCAAGTTAATTTGCATCTGAGCATAATCTTGCGGCCACAGGAGTTTGTTGACATTAAAGTCACCGCCCATGAGTACAGCATCAAATGACGGGATATTTTGCTTATCGACCAAAGCGCGGATTTGCTTAAATTGTTGCTGGCGCATATCACGTGCCGCGTCGGTATCAAACGATGCGGTATGCGTGGAGGTCACATGATAGGCTTTGCCATTCTTGAGAATTTCAGCATAAATCACGCCTTTATCGGCAAAACAGTCAATACCCGTACAGCTCGGGTAAATAAAATGATCCGTTTTTACAATTGGATGGCGACTTGCAACCAATATGCCGCTGTCATAGATATTGAAACCTGAACCGATTGGAATATAAGTTTGGTACGGATATTCCTGAGCTAATTTGGCCAACATGGCGGTACGACCAGAAGCAAAGGTTTCTTGGAACAAGATCGCGTCGTAGCCTTTTAGGTTTTGCGGCAGTTGCTCTAAACGCGAATCAATTTTACTTGCCACCAAAGGAAGAGCATAAATATTGTAGGTTAAAACTTTAAACTCATCAGCACTGCTGACAACGGGTTCTGGCACGGTATTTTGATGGATAGTGTAGTGGAAGTCGTCATAACCACCAGTGTATTCAGCTTTAAACGCAGTCTGCGCTGCTTTTCCTGCATAATTGGTGTTGAAACGCTGAATGTTACGGTCGTTGAACCATGGTGCAGAGAAATCACTGCCAGATGCAGAGTGTTTAATATCACTGCCAGACCAAGTGCCAGTCATGGATTGTTTCAGGGTGACACTTGAACCACCGCCTGTAATCACAGTATCAAAATTATAGGTTTGACCTGACTTTACCCCAGTATAACGGTTAAAACGCAGTACACGTTTGGTTTCATAAGGTGCAATTTGGGTGGCTTCTTGAGCCCATTGACTCCCTTGAGTTAAGGTGCGTGTACCATGATGATTAATATTGACGGATACCGTTTCTGGGGTGGTATTGGTCACATAAATGTATGAGTCTGCCATCGCTTGCTGACTGCATAGCAATAATGATAACCATCCGATATTTTTCATTAAGTTTTTATTTAATTGGGTGCTCATGTGTTCCCTCCATGATGTTTTTATTCAATATTGTGTAAAACAATATGACGAGATCACTATGGCAGGTAATTTTTTTAAGTCAGTGACAAAGTGCGACAGCCCCCTGATTTTCCGATGAATGAGCATCAAAAATTCAATTTAATTTATAAGCTCTGTTGACATTTCATTTGGCCAATCAAAACCAAACCCAGAACAATAGAATGTTGAGGTTTACTTTAACGAGAGAATGGTATGGGTTGGTTATTTGTTATGTGGAAAGAGCAAGGGCATCGCGTAGTTGCTTATACCAATCGACTGAAATTAAGCATCCTTATTTTGACGATAAGCGCCAGGGCTGACCCCAGTCCACTTTTTAAAAGCACGATGAAAAGCACTCGGATCATGAAAATTGAGTTCAGTGCTAATGTCTTGTAATGATACTTGGCTGTTACTGAGCAGCTCAATCGCCATATCACGGCGTATATCATTTTTGAGCTGCTGATAACTGAAACCTTCACTTTTCAGTCGCCGCTGAATAGTTGCCTCAGACATATTGAAATGATGGGCAATTTCAGACAGTTCAAGCCACTGGATCGGGGGGGCTTGCATTAAATAGCGACGAATTTGGGCACTGGTTGAATGTGGGTTTTTATAACGGGTCAGTAAAATATGTGGGGTTTGCTGAATAAATTGATACCACGATTTACTGTCCTGTTTTATGGGCATTTTTAAATAATTTGCATCGAACTGAATATAGTTTTCAGCCATTTGATACTGGATATTTTCACAAAAACGAACTTTGTAGTCGATGTCATCTGTAGGTGCATCACATTTGAGTTGAATTTGATTCAAAATCACCCGTTGACCCACTAGCCAACACATTAGGGCATGAATCAGCATGATGTAAGTTGCGTAACTAAACATGCGCTTGGGCTGTTGTCGTTCATAAATCACAATATAGGCATAATGCTCTTGCACCATGAGTTGACTGCTAAAGTCGTCTAGTACCAAATTCATAAACTGCAAAATATGCTGAATGGCTTGGTCCAACTGGGTGGTGTGTAACAGTGATTTAGATAAAAACTGAAAACTGCCACGGCGCATAGCATGGCGATCCATTCCAAAAAACTCATCATTCATCACATTGGCCAGTTCAGTCCAGAGCTGCGCATATTGATTGACTGAGACCCGTGCTTTTGTCGCATTTAACAATTCGCTATTGATGCCTGCATTTTTCAAAATATCAGCAACTGCATATCCCTGCTTTTTAGCTTCAAACAATGCTTCGTGTACCAAAGCAATTGAAATGGAATCTTTCTGGGCGTTTGCATGTTCCGATGCAGTCATAGTGGCTTCCATATTTTTATTGTGCATTTTGAGCATTGTCCAAAACCATCATGGAAGATGCAATATTTGGAAATTGTACTCAAGTGCTTCTGTGTTTACATTTCTTCTTAAGTCGTAGCATTCAATCATACAAGGAAAAATAAATGAAGATTCAAGGGAAGGTTTTTGTCGTCACGGGTGGAGCATCGGGTTTAGGCGCAGCAACAGCACGTCATTTGATTGAGCAAGGCGCGAAAGTCATTTTGGTGGATATGAACCAAGCTTTAGGTGAAGAGCTGCAGCGTGAGTTGGGTGAAAATGCTCAGTTTAAAAGCCTCGATGTTACTGATGAGCACGCTGTGCAAAGTTTTTTCCAAGAAGTCGAGGCGGAATATGGGCAATTGAATGGTTTGGTGAACTGTGCGGGTGTAGCGCCTTCAGCCAAAGTGTTGGGTCGTGATGGTATTCATGAGCTGGCGTTATTCCAACAAGTATTAAACATCAATGTCTCAGGTACTTTTAATATGCTGCGTTTTGCTGCGCAGTTAATCGCGAAATATGAACTTCAAGCCGGTGAAGAAGAACGCGGAGTGATTGTGAATACAGCTTCGGTTGCAGCTTATGACGGGCAAATTGGCCAGACTGCTTATGCTGCTTCTAAGGGCGCTGTTGTCTCGATGACTTTACCACTGGCACGCGAGCTAGCACGTGAAAAAATTCGAGTGATGACTATTGCTCCGGGCATTATGGAAACGCCAATGTTGAAGGCGATGCCGCAAAATGTACAAGATGCGTTGGGTGAAATGGTGCCATTTCCGAAGCGGTTGGCAAAACCTCAAGAGTTTGCTCAGCTTGTGGGGCATATTTTTGAAAATAGTTATTTGAATGGTGAAGTGATTCGTTTAGATGGCGCGATTCGTATGCAGCCTAAATAATCCATTTTGACTTGTGATCTTTGCGTTTTTGAAGGAGTCTTTGCGTCGATAAGTAAAGGCTTTTTATAACCTTCGGTTCGACCTACTTTTCTTTCGGGAAAAGTAGGCAAAACCATCTCCATTCGCAAAACCTGTTTTATTAAATTTACAGACTGCTTTCTCGCAGAAACATTATCTTTTGAAAGATTTTCAGGTTGCGAATGGGTCGCCGTGTATCAAATATTTATTAAATTTAATAACCTGAACAGAGAAGGGACACTCCATGCTTTTAAACGAAGAACAAAAAATGGTTCAGGATATGTTGCGTAGTTATTCGCAGGAAAAACTGAAGCCAACCGCAGCTGCACGTGACAAAACCGCACAGTTTCCTGTGCAAGAACTCAAAGAGCTGGGTGAGTTAGGTGCTTTGGGTATGACTGTTTCACCTGAATGGGGTGGTGCAGGCTTAGATTATATTTCACTGGTGGTGGCACTTGAGGAAATTGCAGCAGGTGACGGTGCTATTTCGACCATTGTCAGTGTGCAAAACTCACTGCCGTGTGGCATTACCCAGCGCTATGGAACTGATGCACAAAAGCAGAAATATTTAAGCAAGCTTGCAACAGGTGAGTGGTTGGGGTGTTTTTGTCTCACTGAACCTCAAGCAGGCTCAGATGCAGGTGCGTTGGAATGTAAGGCCGTTCGTGAGGGTGATGAATGGGTGCTAAATGGAACCAAACAATTCATTACCACAGGTAAGCATGCGCAAGTCGCTTTAGTTTTTGCAGTCACAGACAAAGCTGCGGGTAAGAAAGGCATTTCTTGCTTTTTAGTCCCAACCGATACTGAAGGCTATATCGTCTCTCGTATAGAGGAAAAGATGGGGCAGCATTGTTCAGATACGGCAACCATCGTTTTGGAGAACTGCCGAATTCCAGCAGATCATTTGCTAGGCGCGGAAGGTGAGGGCTATAAAATTGCGCTTTCAAATTTGGAGTCGGGACGTATTGGTATTGCTGCACAATCAGTGGGTATGGCACGCGCCGCTTTGGATGCTGCGGTTGAATATGCCAATGACCGCAAAGCCTTCGGTGTTGAAATTGTGCAACATCAGGCAGTTGCTTTTCGTTTAGCCGATATGGCGACGCAAATTGAAGCTGCACGTCAGTTAATTTTCCATGCAGCTGCTTTGAAGGATGCAGGTTTTCCATGTTTAAAAGAAGCATCTATGGCCAAACTATTTGCCTCAACCATGGCAGAGCGTGTTTGTTCTGATGCTATTCAAATTCATGGTGGTTATGGCTATGTTTCAGATTTCCCTGTTGAGCGAATTTATCGGGACGTCCGTGTGAGCCAGATTTATGAAGGGGCGTCTGATATCCAGCATCTTGTCATTGCACGTGAGGTAACCAAGGTTTAAGTCTATTCAGTTTTAGACCTTGGTCGATGTTCAAAGCCTGCACTTTCATTGAGGGGTTTGGAAATTGTAGGTGCATTTGAAACGTGGTTATCTAGGTACAGTAGTTAATTACAGTCATTAAGTCGAGCAACTGAACTGCTCTAGGTTTTCAAACAATATAGGACTGACAATGAGGTCAGTTCAACGCTTAAAACGATAAAGAACATGGATGGCCAAAGTGGATTTGGCCTTAAAAAATGGATAATACGAGGTTGTCGTGATGAAGACATTAGAACAAGCCCATCAAGAATTTAACTATGATCAACTGGTTCAAGAACAATTGGTAGGCCAACCCAATGCAATGAATGCCTATATTGAGTGCTGTCAGCGCTATGTCGGGCAGCAAAAAACAGCACTCATTTGGGAAGGACAAAATGGCGAGTCTGAGCAATGGAGTTTTGAACAGCTCGATGTTGCCTCAGCACAATTGGCAAATTATTTTAAAAATATTGGGATTCAAGTGGGTGACTGCATCGCAGGGCTGTTACCGCGTACGCCTGAACTGTTGATTACGATTTTAGCAACATGGCGGATCGGCGCGATTTATCAGCCTTTGTTTACTGCTTTTGAGTCTAAAGCGATTGAGCATCGAGTTTTAACTGCGAACACCAGATTGATTGTGACCAATGCAGAGCAACGTCCAAAATTAAATCACGTTGAAGTCAAACATATTCTTACAGTGAATGCGGGAACAAACTTAACCAGCAATGAAGCTGATTTTTGGCAAGAGGTCAAACAACAGTCCGATCAATGTGAAGCTGTTTTACGTAGCTTTGATGATGATTTTCTGATGATGTTTACCTCAGGCACCACAGGTTTGGCCAAATCAGTGCCTGTCCCTTTAAAAGCGGTTTTAGCTTTTAAGGGCTATATGCAACATGCAGTCGATTTAAGAGACGACGATTCTTTCTGGAATTTAGCCGATCCGGGCTGGGCTTATGGGTTGTACTACGGCATTACTGGCCCGCTCAGCTTGGGGCATAGCATCATTATGGATGAGCGTGCATTTAGTGTCGATCATGCGGTTGAAGTCATTAAAAAGTATCGCGTCAGTAACTTAACGGGTTCGCCTACAGCTTTTCGGATGTTCTTTGGTTTTAAAGAAAAGTTTGATTCTTCCATCAAGACCCACTTACGCGCCGTCAGTAGCGCGGGGGAGCCTTTGACCCCAGAAGTGATTCATTGGTTCAATAATGATCTGAACGTCAACATTTATGACCAATATGGACAAACGGAGTTGGGCATGGTGATTGCCAACCATCATGCGCTGGAGCATGAGAAAAAAGTCGGTTCGGCGGGCTTTGCCAACCCCGGACACCGTTTTGCTGTGCTGGATGCGAATCACCAAGAAGTGAAGTGCGGTGAAATTGGAACGTTGGCGATAGACTTTAGCCAGTCACCACTGACATGGTTTAAAGGCTATGGTGGCAATAATCGTAAGTCCTTTGTGGGACAGTATTATTTAACAGGTGATACGGTCAAGCTGAATGAAATTGGCGGTATCGACTTTGTTGGACGTGCTGATGATGTCATTACAACGTCAGGCTATCGAGTTGGGCCTTTTGATGTCGAAAGTACCTTACTTGAGTGCGTAGAAGTACTCGAGTCTGCTGTAATTGGTAAGCCTGACCCAGAGCGCACTGAAGTAGTGAAAGCTTTTGTGGTGCTGAAACCACAGTACCAAGCCTCTAAAGAGTTGGATAGCAAACTCCAAGCCTATGTGCGTTCACGTTTATCTAAACATGCTTATCCAAAAGAAATTGAGTTTGTTGAAAGCTTGCCGAAAACGTCGAGTGGTAAAATTCAACGTAATTTGCTGAAACAACAGGAAGTGGCAAAGATGCAATCCTTACAAGCTACAATTTAATTTAAAAATAAAAGGGTTTTAAGGGGAACTCGAATTCGACGTAATTGTTGATCTAACCGATTGAAGAAAATTATCCTACTTACACCATGCAGGCTGCAGATGACGTTTTTCAAGTATCATTTTTTTGTTGAAATATAGTTAAAGCTAAAGCCAGTCAGTTCTAAATAGGCTGGCTTTTCCTTTTAACTATTTATAGCGGCATGTGACTTGTGGAACACTGCTAGAAATATAGTTAGATGTATAAGTAGCCTAAGTAAATTTAAATAGGCAACTGGTATGATTAAATACATTAATTTAAAAGTCAAAAAGTTGAGCTATGTAAAGCACATAGCATTTATTGAATTTGTGCATAGCTAAGCTTGGTTTCATGGTTATAATTCGCCATCAATATTTTCTTTAGCGAAAGGCTGAATCATGGACGAGTTAGATGAAAGTCTAGAACTTAGTAGTGCTGAAATGCATCTCTATAGCCGCCAGATTTTGTTGGACGGATGGGATATAGAGGCACAAGAAAAACTCAAGTTGGCTAACGTACTGATTGTGGGCTGCGGTGGTATTGGTTGTATGACTGCGGAGTTATTGGCACGTGCTGGCGTAGGGAAAATCACCCTGATTGATGCTGACACCATCGAAGTAAGCAATCTCCAAAGGCAGATTGCCTATGTAGAAAATAATGTCGGTTTTTATAAAGCAGAGGTTTTGGCCCAGCGTTTAAAGCAGATTAATCCCTACATCCAAGTTCATGCGTATGCTGTAAAACTTGATACAGCCAATGCAGCTAGTTTAATTGCAGGTCAAGACTTAGTCCTTGATGGTTGTGATAATTTTACGACACGGTATTTGGTCAATCAGCAGTGTAAAGCGAGCAATGTTCCACTCATCAGTGCATCTGCCATTGGTTTTCAAGGACAACTGTTTATGGTGGAAGGTGAATCTGCTTGCTATGAATGTCTGTTCCCGAAAGAAGAACATACGAATGAAAGCCTACGCTGTGCAGATTCTGGCGTTCTCGCCACCACACCGAACGTGATGGCCAGTCTTCAAGCGCATCATGCACTTTTATATTTGGGTTTAAATGTCACCGCACTCAAACAACGACTGTTGCTTTGGGATGGTTTAAGTATGAAACAACGTTTGCTTGCTTTCGAAAAAGATACAGATTGTCCCGTTTGTCAGGCAAGATAAGCCTGCAATTTTTTCATTCTTTGATACACTCAATACAATTTATTTTTGACCGATATTATGAAAAACAATATCTTTTTAGATGGACTGCGCTCTGTTGCCCGTGTTGGGGAAACAGCAGTCATTGCAGCACGTGCTGGTATTAAGTACGCAACTGAAAAACCAAGTAATGCCAAACTGATGCGTGAAACCTTTGAGTCTTTGGGTTCAACTTATATCAAGTTGGGTCAGTTTATTGCGAGTACACCTTCACTTTTTCCACGTGAATATGTTGAAGAGTTTCAAGGCTGTTTAGACCAAACCCCATTTTTACCGTTTAGTTATGTACAAGGGGTTTTGGCGTCTGAGTTTGAAGGCCGAAATCTATCTGAGATTTTTGCATCGATTGATGAAACACCGCTAGCTTCAGCATCCATTGCCCAAGTCCATGCCGCAAAACTGGTGACGGGTGAAGATGTGGTGATTAAAGTACAAAAGCCAGGTGTAGAAACCATTCTCTATACCGACTTAAATGTTCTGCACTGGGCAACCAAAATTTTGGAAAAAGCGGTGCCTAAAGTCAAATTTGCATCGCTTGCAGATATCGTGGAAGAAATCAAAAACCGCATGGTTCGTGAAGTGGACTTTATTGAAGAAGCCAGTAATCTGGATGACTTTGTTAATTATCTCAATATCACGCAAAACCATAAGGCGATGGCACCTAAAGTCTATCACCAATACTCGACCCGCCGTGTGCTTACCATGCAGCGTCTTTACGGCGTGCCATTAACTGATTTTGAAGTGGTTAAAAAGCGCTGTAAAGATCCTTCACAAGTCCTGATAACTGCCATGAATACATGGTTTGGTAGTTTGATGATGTGTAATAGCTTCCATGCCGACTTGCATGCTGGAAACCTGATGCTGCTTGATGATGGTCGTGTCGGTTTTATTGATTTCGGCATTGTGGGGCAGTTGAAACCTGAAGTATGGACAGCTTGTATCGCCTTTATGGATGCCTTACAAAAAACGGATTATGCACTCATGGCGGAAAACATGCTGAAAATGGGCATGACCGCTATGAAGATTGATACTCAGGTGTTGGCCGCAGATCTTGAGCGTTTATTTAGTGGTGTGTTGTTGGCAGATCCGCAAGAATTGCTGAGTTCAAACCCAACAGATTTGAATGACATCATGATGGATATGGTTGCAGTAGGCGAGCGTCACGGTATTCGCTTCCCGCGTGATTTTGCCCTGTTATTTAAACAAATGCTGTATTTTGATCGTTTCATGCGCATCCTTGCGCCGTATACCGACATCTATGCTGACCAGCGTTTGCAAATGGTGCAAACTATGGATCCAAATGTGTTATTAAAAAACTAAGTTCTTTTGAAGCACACTCACCAAAAAATCCCTTTCAGTCCTTCTTTTAAAAGAGGGACTGAAAAATGCTTTCCTGTTTAGGGGATGAAAAACATAGTTTCCTAAGACAGGGATTAAAATGTCAAAATCTGTTAAAGGTAATAATGTGGACGCAATTATCATTGAAGGCTTAAAAGTTGAAACAGTGGTTGGCTGTTTTAACTGGGAACGTCAGATTATTCAGCCTTTAATGGTGGATATGATTATTCAAACAGATTTGGAACAAGCTTCAAACTCAGATGACTTAGACCATACCTTAAATTATGCTGAAATTTGTGAAATTGCAGCAAAGGTCATTCAAGACGCCAAACCTGAGCTGATTGAACATGCAGCAAAATTGGTCATCAACGCACTTTTTTCTACCTTTCATGCGATTGAATCGATTAATATTACCATCCGTAAGCCTGCCATTATCGCGCAAGCAAATTCTGTAGGAATTCGTCTTGAACGCCACCGAAACGATTTTCGCCCTAGCTCTGGCGAGTAATAATAATCCAAAGCAACATTTTTTATATGCCTCTGAGCAACTTGCTAAAATTGGGCAACTGCAATTTTCGAATATTTATTTAATTCCATGCCGTGATGGGGTTGGGGCAGATTATTGGAATGCAGCCTGTTTGCTGAAATCATCTTTGTCTGTTGCGGATATTTCGGTATTGCTGAAAGATATGGAAGCCACATCTGGGCGTGTCCGTCCATCACATCAGATTTCATTGGATGTCGATTTGATTGCATGGGGGATAGACTTAGAACATATGCAGTTTAATCCCAAAAAATTGCCTTTGGCGCTAGACGTTAAAATTCCAATGTTCGATGTGTGGAAGGATGCTGCATTTCAGCATCCGAAGCATGCATTTCCAACGGTGAGCTGCTTGGAAGCCAAGTAACATATCGAAGTGTGATTGGCACTTGAACTGGCTTAACATACTTATAAAACACAATTCATAGCGAACTTTTTTCATGAAAATACTAATTTTGAGTGCTCTTTCTTTAGCAGTGCTTCTAGTGGGCTGTCATTCAAGTCCATCTAAGATGACTGCGACAACTACAACTGCTATGGATACAAAGAGTGTACATCAAACTACTGAAAAACAAGGGCTAAAACTAGCTGTGCAAGCCTATACGCAAGATCAATCGGATTATCAAACTAGCCTATATGATTTAAACCAAGACGGAATCGATGATGCCGTGGTGCTATTAAGTGGGATGGAGTGGTGTGGTTCTGGTGGCTGTACATTGCTGATCTTTCAAGGTCTTGCAAATGGAAGTTTTCAACAGCATAGCAAAATGACCGTGTCATCTACACCGATTTATGCCTTAAGTACCCAAACCAAGGGTTGGCGTGATTTGTCGGTTTATACCCGTGGTTTAGGGCAAGTCGTGCTGAAATACAATGGGAAAAGCTATCCATCAAATCCATCACTAGCGTCAAAATATACGGCGAATTTAAAGCAAGTAGGTAATACTTTATTACTGCCGATAGCAGCGGAATAAGCAAATTGGAGTAAATAAAAAAGCAGTAGTTATTCCACTGCTTTTTTATTGGGCTACATCATGTTTGTTTAAATAAAATAACTGGTCTTGGTCATGAGTTTTGAGATAGCCGTCATGGTGATTTTGACGGGAATCGGTAAATCGACACCGCCAGCATTCAGGGCTGTATCACGGTGATGTAATTCATCTTCATTCATTTGCACCAGAATATTACGTGAACGGTCATCTTGGGCTGGGAGTTGGCTGATGTGATGTTGTAAATGTAGACTGACTTGACGTTCAGTTTCTGCAACAAAACCTAAGCTATATTTATCACCTGCAATGCCTGCGATTGCGCCAATACCAAAGGATAAGCCGTACCAAATTGGATTGAGCAGACTGGTATGGCTGTCTAGCTCTTTTAAGCGGTCTTCACACCATGCAAGATGGTCTTGTTCTTCAATCGCTGCTTGTTCCATTTCGCGGCGTACATTTGGCAGTTTTGCCGTTAAAGCTTGCCCATGATAAAGCGCTTGCGCACACACTTCACCACTATGGTTGACCCGCATTAAACCTGCAACATGACGCGCTTCACTCACGGCGAGTTGGGTTTCGACCGCCTTGCCTGGGTTTTCACGTTGAGCAGACGTTGTACCTGGAACTAAGCTACGCAGGGCTTGATCAAAAGAATTGATAAATTTATCGATGCCAGTGTAATGACGCATAACTTTAGTCCTCTAACTCAGGTTGTACAGTTTTTAGCATGGGTTTGAGTCGATATAACAACCACAGCGTAAAGCCTGCACTCAATACAGCAGTAATGCTGAAAAGTATTTTAATATCAATCTTCAAAACACTTAAAATGATAATCGAAAATATAGCAGAAGACACCATAAACACCGCATTTAATATATTGTTTGCGGCAACAACACGTGCACGGTGTGAACGCGGTGAATAGGCCTGCATCATGGCGTATAGCGGCACAATATAAAAACCACCACTGATGCCGAGTAAGGTCACCGCAAGCATGACATGGTAGTAAATTGCACCGTGGTTAAACATATCCGCGATATTCATCATCGCGCCTGTACGTTCAGGTACAAAAGCCAGACTCAAAGCCAAGTAAAAAGCAAATAGGGTGAGTCCAATCGCACCGATTGGCACCATTTTAATATTCACTTCAGAGCCACCAATTCTACGACACAGCAGGGAACCGACTCCAATCCCGACAGAAAAGAACGTGAGTAAAAGACTGACGACATTTTCTGATGCATGTAGGTTTTGTTGAGTCAACTGTGGAATTTGGGTGAGATAAGTTGCACCGTAAAACCAATACCATGAATTCCCCAGTAAAATCATAAAGATGAGGGGGAGGCTTTTGGCATATTTGAGTGTTTGAAAACTGGTTCTAAAGAAATTCCAGTCAATTTTTAAGTCGGGTGAGCTGACTTGTTGTTTTAAGATAAATCGGCTGGAGAGATAACCCAAAACGGCAATGATGACGACAGTCAGGCTGATCCAAATAAGATTGCCTTGAGAAGCCGAAATGACTGCGCCACCCAAAATCATCCCGATTAAAATAGCAATGGAGGTACCTGACTGAAATAGCGCATTGCCCGACATGAGTTCATTCGGTTTTAGAATCTCAGGTAAAATGGCGTATTTAATGGGGCCAAAGAAGGTGGAGTGTGTGCCCATCATAAATAGAGCCAAGAGCAGTAGCCATAAATTGCCCAATAAGAAACCCGCGGAACCAATGAGCATAATCACAATTTCTAGAACTTTGATGCCTCGAATAAGTTGTGAGCGCTCAAACTTATCGGCAATTTGTCCTGCGGTTGCAGAAAAAATGAAGTAAGGCAAAATAAATAACAGCGCGGCTAAATTATTTAAGGTACTGACATCCGCGGCTTGTTGATTAATCCATCCATAAGTAATGACTAAAAGCAAAGCTTGTTTATAGACATTGTCGTTTAAAGCACCAAAAAATTGGGTAATAAACATGGGAAGAAAACGACGGGTACTTAATAGATGTTCATTGTTTTTCATGCTTTTTGCGCTGCATTAAGTTTTATTAAGAAATGTGACTAATTGCTCAAACGTTCAATAAAATCATGTAAGATATTTAAAACCTGAAATTGGGTAAAATAATCAATAGATTTCAGTTCTTTTGTGACAATTCATTAGAGCAAATCCATAACGATTAAATAAATTTAGAGTTTTCTATGCTTGCTAAAACACAATTTAAAAAGTCGACTCTTTCATTGAGTATGAATTCTTTCATACCGTGGCATCATAACAATAAATATTTGTGTCTGAGTATCTTTTTAACGCTTTTGTCACAAGCCGCTTTGGCTGAAACGCCCGTTGCGATTGAACTAAGTAACGCACAAATCGAGCCACAAATTTCTACGCAATTCACTGAAGACATTAAAAAAGAAGCGATTCGTCAAGGTATGGGTAGCGCGGACGAATTAAAAAAAGTTGAAAATTCTGTAGTTCAGCCCACGGTTCCAGACAGTATGCAAATGTTGCAACAGCAACAGACGGCTTTAAAAAATTTACCTGAATTTGCACCGATTGAGTTTGATGATCTTGAGGACTTGCCAACTGTACAAGTTGATCAAGGCATGGCCAATGATATTTATCAGGTGGCTGAGCAAGCGAAAGCAGAAGCTCAAGCTTACCGAAGTGGTCAAACGACAGAGTTGGTGGTGAGTGATGCAACTCAGCAGGAAATGGCGGAAATTAATCAAGCTCCGGTCAATGTTGATCAACTGATGCAAAGCATTCAAGCAGACAGTAAAATTTCAGTAGAAGCCAACACGGAAGGAAATACTTTAGATTTTGGCATGAGTGCTGAAGAGCAAATTGCCAAAGAACCTAATTTCTTTAAACGCATGCTTTATAAAATTCGACCACCAAGAGAACTGGATACTGCAAAAGTGCCGCGGATCAGTGCGGATGTCGAAATCATCAATGCGAAATATGAAGGTGAAATATCCAGTAAAGCGTATCAGGCCGCTTTGGTTAATTTAAAAGAAAATATTAAAGGCAAAGTTTCTAGCTTTACCGAAGAGTCTTTTGAAGACTTTCCTTCTGCACTGCCACAGTTGCGTTCACTTTCAAACCAGGCCGCACAAGCTGTCGGTTTTTATAATGCTGAGTTTAAGTTTGAAAAAACCAGCAGTAACCGTGTGCGCATTCAAGTGGTACCGAATACCCCTGTGCGGATTGAAGAACAAAACATCGAGTTTAGTGGTGCAGGTCAGTACTTACCGCAGTTCCAAGTGATTAAAGTCTTACCGGAGCAAGACGTCGGTGATGTATTGCACCACGGTTTATATGAGTCGACCAAATCACGAATTAATGAAGCGGCCAGCAATAACGGCTTCTTTGATAGTTACTGGCGCTTACATGATGTGAAAGTTGAACAGCCGCAAAATACGGCAGACATTAACTTACGTTATGAAACGGGTGAACGCTATAAACTCGGCAATGTTGAGTTTGTGATGAGTGACCCAAGCAAACCACTGCCTATTGATTTAGATGTTTTGCAAAGTTTAGTGACTTGGGAGCCTGGGGCGGACTATACCTTTTGGCGTGTTAATGGTTTGGCCAATAATTTAACCAACTCACGTTACTTTAACTACAGCTTGGTAGATGCTGTTCGACCGGATCCTGTAGAAAGGGTTCGTGAGTTACCCCCTGATTTACAGCAGTTGGTCGATGAACAACAACTTTCTCGTCAGGATGTTCTAGTTCAAGAAAAACAGGAAATTGCTTCAAATCGTGAAGTGACGCAGTCTGTGGTGAGTGAAGCACAATTCGCAGGTGTTAATGATCCTGAGCAGAATAAAGCACAAGCAGCGCTTCGCAGCGCACAAGAAACCAAACAGAGTGAAGAAGATCGTTTAAAACTTGAAGCTCGGGAAACAAAAGTGATTCCTGTTAAAGTCACTTTAAACGTGGATCAGTTGAATAGTGTGGAAGTCGGTGCAGGTTACGGTAGTGACTCTGGTGCACGTTTACGTACACAGTATCGCCGTGCGATTGTGAACCAGCGTGGTCACTCTTTTGATGCCAACTTAGAACTTTCAGAAATTCGACAGGCTATTGATGGTCGCTATAATATTCCATATAAACATCCACTAAATGATTATATCAGTCTCGTGGGGGGGTATGAGCGTGAAGAACGAGATGACATCGGACAAGGCGTAAACTTGCTTACTGAATCTGCTGTTGCAGGGGCTGACCGTGTCATTAAAAATCCAATGGGAAATTGGCAACATACCTATGGGGTGCGTTACCGTTTAGATCGATTAACGCAAAAGGGTTCGGCGAATGTAGATGATTTGCCGGATGCATTTATTGCAAATAATGACCCTGAGCAAGAGTCGCTTTTATTGGGCTATGAAATTTCTAGAATCGATAGCGATAAACGTGTAAACCCAAGTAAGGGAATTAAACAAACTTATAAAATTGAACTGGGAAGCGAAAGCTTGCTTTCAGATGCAGATATGGCCATCGTAAATGCAGGTTGGCGTTTTATCTATTCCTTGGGTGAAAATGATAATCACCAGTTTGTCGGACGTGGCGATCTCGGTTATATCTTTACTGAAGACTTTAATAAAGTCCCTTATAACTTACGTTATTTCACGGGTGGAGACCAAGGTATTCGCGGTTTCGACTATAAGAGTTTGTCACCTGTGGTTGATGGTTTTAAAGTGGGTGGTCAGGCTTTAGCTGTCGGCTCCATGGAATACAATTACCAGTTTAAAGAAGGCTGGCGTGCAGCAGTATTTAGCGACTTTGGTAATGCTTATGATACCGATTTTAGCAATGACACCGAATACAGTGTCGGTCTTGGTGTGCGCTGGGCATCACCGATAGGCCCGATCCGGATTGATGTAGCTTCAGGTATTTCTGATGATAGTCATCCGATACGTGTGCATTTCTTTATTGGCTCATTATTATAATATTTAACACTTTTTTGGGAAGACTATGGCTGAAGTAGAACAGCAGCAAGAACCAACACCACCTGCGCCGCTCATCAAGCAGCGACGTATTTTTAGGAGTGTCATTTTGACGCTGTTGTTGACGCTCATCTTGTTGGTGATATCGCTTGCGGTCATGTTTTCTACCGATAAAGGCAGTAAGTTCTTACTTGACCAAGTTTTACAACGCCAGCAGATTATCCAATATGAATATGAAGGCGGTAATCTGTGGAAAGGTATTATCCTTAAAAATGTGGTGGTCACCTTAAAGCCTGTCGATGTCAAAATTGACCGTGCTGATGTAAGTTTGGGTTGGCGCGCTATCTTAGATAAAGAGATTCATCTACGTAAAGCCGATGTACGCAATTTGCGCGTCATTACCAAAGGTGAACCGAGTGATGAACCATTTAAGTTCAGCGAAATTAAATTACCTTTTGTTTTACGTTTAGATACAGCAGATGTTGATCATTTAAATATTCGTACCGCATCCGATGCCCAAGTAGATTTTTATGATGTGCATTTAAATAATGCCCTCTGGTCAGGGACGGAACTTGAGTTTGAAGACTCTCGTATGGACATGGGCTATTTAGCAGTTCGTAAAGCAACTGGGAAAATGAAATTCTCAGGGAAATATCCACTTGAAGCGACCGCCATTGCCAATTTACCAGCACTGCGTGATAGTTTAAATGTGCATGATATTGCGGTACATGCAACAGGCACACTGGACACTATCCAAGCGGGTTTTGCAACGCGGACACCTGACCTGTTGACGGGTTGGGCCATTTTGCACCCTGTACGTAAGCATGTACCGATGCAAGGTCAGCTCAAATTTAATCATTACAACTTACCGCTGTTGACCGATTACAAACTCTATGCTGAAAAAGGCGTTGCTAAATTTTCAGGTGATATCGAACGTTTAAATATCGACTTAAATACAGATCTGAGTGGTAAAGACATTCCTAAAGGTCAATATACTGCTTTGATGCATACCGATTTGATTCATCAACTTGATATTGATAACCTAAATGCTCAGTTGATGAAAGGTTCGGTCAATCTGGGTGGTGTGGTGAGTTGGAAAGATCATGTCACTTGGGACATACAAGGTCGTTTAGATAAAATCAATCCTAAAGACGATGTACTGCCACAAGTGGTTTCTGACTTTCTACCGCCAAGTTTGGATGCAAAAATTGCATCTAAAGGTACGCTTGAAAAAGGCTTACACTTAACTGCAGATCTAGACTTTGATCGTTATGAAGCATGGCATCTCGCACTAGACCAAAACCCAGAGAAAAATAACAAAGTCCAGCCAATGTTGATGGATGTCTCTTGGAAAAATATTGACCGTGCTGTGCCTTATATTGGCTGGTTAAGTAGTGCTTCAGGGGATGTAAAACTGGCGTTGGTTGAAGGTCAGCAAGATATTCATGTTGCTACGGTTGTGAGTAAACACGAAAAAGCAACGTTACCTGCGGGTAATTACCTCGCACAGTTAAATTTTAAAAATAATAATTTAAATGTGCCGAGTTTTAGTTATGTGGCAGGCAAGGGAAGCTTAAGTGGTAATGCGGTGGTTGAGCTGCCTGATGAGAAACGTCAACTGAAGTGGAAAGCCGTTTTAAACGCGAAAGATTTTAACCCGCAAATGGTGGCAGAAGCTTCACCGGTTAATCTATTGAACGGAAAGCTACAAGCAAGTGGCTATGCCAAACCGAATCAGCAAATCATTCAGCTACAGGGCATTGATCTGACTGGAAAAATGGTGGGCAATAATGAAACGGTTCACTTAACGGGTAAGTCAACAGCGGCACTCCTGTTTAATGATGAAAAAGCTGGTGGTGCTTTCAAAGGCTATGCAGTGAACTATGATGGCGCTTTAAAAGCCAGCCAGTTTGAAGCCAGTCAGGGCAGGTTAAACCTAAAACTTTCAGGAACGCCTGAATTTATTAAAGTAACTGAGTTGAAACACAATGGTGTGGCAGGTCAAATTAATGCCAGTGGTTTGGTGCATTTTATTCACGGTATCACTTGGGATGTGAATGCAGCATTCATTCGTTTTAAACCACAATATTTTGCATCTAGTGTTAAAGGCGAATTGTCTGGTGTAGTGAAAACTAAAGGTACATGGTCGGATGCTTTAAAACGCATTAACATTGAGAGCTTAAACCTCGCAGGTACGCTGAACAATAAACCAGTCCGTGGCACAGGTAATTTAGCTTTGGTGCTCAACTCCAGCGAAAAGGGTTTTTTACCGCAACAGTTTGAAGCGAATAATCTACTGTTGGCTTATGCCAAAAACCAAGTGCAAACTACGGGTAATGCACAAAACCTGAGACTGAATATTAATGCACCTGCACTGTATGAAATTTATGCGGGCCTACGTGGCCGTGCCTACGGCTATTTAAATATCCAATCTCAACCACGTTTAAGAGCTACCGCAAACTTAGCAGTGGATAATTTTGGCTTTAAAGATCTGATTGATATGCGTAAATTACGCATTGTCGGGCAATTACCGACATCGGAAACAACGCCGTCATTATTGACTGCAAAAATGGAAAGCTTAAGAAGTGGTAACCGTGAAATTCAACAAGGTGAAATTTCACTGGCTGGTATTCGTAAAGCCCATTTATTAAAAGTTTCTGCACAAAATGAAAAGTCGAAATTTTATGTGCAATTGGCAGGTGGTTTTAATGCGCAAAATGATTGGTTAGGTCAGATCCAAAAAGGTGATTTTGACTCTTTACGTGCACGTTTGGTACAGCGCCAAAGTGCAGCAGTTGTCTATAACAGTGCTAAAGCAGATTTGTTGATTGGTGCGCATTGTTGGATGAGTCAACAAAGTCAGTTGTGTTTTGACCAGCCGATTCGTGTGAGTAAAACACGTGGCAATATTTCATTCTTGACTCAAAACCTTGACCTAAACGACTTTGCTGCCTTTATGCCTGAAGGATTAGCAATTACAGGTAAATTAAATGGACATGCTAAAGCGGTTTGGGCACAAGGGTCTAAACCCAAAATTGATGCGCGTTTAGTCACCCGAGATGGTGTGATTGGCTTGGCGGCGGATGACCCACAAGATATGGGTTCAACCTTAAAATATGAACAAGTGGCTTTGGTTGCCAAAAGCATCGCGGAAGGTTTACAAATCCGTTTGGATGTCAAGACACCTGAAATTGGTGTGGGCTATGCCAATGTGGTTATTGATCCGTATCGGGACAACATGCCTATGCGCGGTGAAATTGCATTTGATCAGGTGCAACTCAAAGTTTTTAAACCTTTCATTGCTGATGTACGTTCGATGGGCGGAACAATTTCGTATGCAGGTAAGATTAATGGAACGCTAAAAGCACCACTACTTACTGGGGATGTCCGCCTGAAAGACGGTTCGATTAGTATGATTTCACTCCCAGTCAACTTGACCAATATTCAGCTGTATTCGGCTATACGCCAAGACCAAGCCACCATCAATGGTGCTTTTAACAGTGGTCGTGGGGTGGGCACACTTACAGGGACGGTAGATTGGAAAAATGATCCACGCATTCAACTTCAGTTGAATGGAGAAAATTTACTGATTCGCCAAGCGCCATTAATTACCGCGCTAGTGACACCAAAAATCACACTGGATGTTTTACCGTTGAGTAAGAAATTAACCTTAAATGGTGAAATTCAAGTTCCTCGTGCGCTTATTTCCATGCCTGAAGCGTCTGTACCTGTGGTGAATGTATCGTCTGATGTACGTGTGGTCAGAGAAGGTCAAAACCAATTGGCGATTTTAAATAGCGCAAAACCTTGGGATATTCGTGCTGATCTGATGGTTGGACTAGGTAATCAAGTTGTCTTCCAAGGGTTTAATAGCCGTATTCCATTGTTAGGACGTTTATATCTATCGCAGCGCGGTGCTGAAACCGCGATGCGTGCCAATGGTGCAATTGGGGTAAGTCAGAAAGTTAAAATTGAAGCTTATGGACAGAGTTTGGATTTAAACCGTGCCATAGCGCGTTTTAACGGTGTGTTGAGCAACCCAACACTGGATGTCGATGCAAATAAAAATGTACAAGGCAGCACGGTGGGTTTCCGTGTGACGGGTACGGCAACATCACCCAATATTCAAGTCTATAACGATGCAGGGCTGTCTGAGCAAGAAGCTTTGAATGCGTTAATTACAGGCCGAATTAATGAAGGTACAAGTGGTTTAAGTCAAACTGAAGGCTTCAAGTCAGATGTCAACAACACCATTGCTGCCGCAGGGATTAGTTTAGGTTTAGGTGGTACACGTGCCTTTACTAACCAAATTGGACGTACTTTTGGCTTAAGTGGTTTAGCATTAGATGCGCAAGGTACAGGGGATGACACACAAGTCAGCCTGACAGGTTATATTACACCTGAATTATATATCCGTTATGGCGTGGGTGTCTTTACACCAGTCAATAAACTGACTCTGCGTTATCAAATGAATAAACGTATGTACTTAGAGGCGAGTCAGTCATTAGAGCGTGCCATCGACGTCTTCTATAACTGGAAGTTCTAAAGCGAGTCTTCTGTTAAATAAAGCCTACATGATGTAGGCTTTATTTTTAGGCGTTAAAAAAGCTTAATTCACTATTTGATAAAACTTTTTATTTGATAGATGAAGAAAACCTATGAATAACAGACACTAGATACTTAAAATCAATTAAACCATAATGAAAGTAGGTGTATAGTAAATGGACTTGCTAAATTTAGAGTGATGATCCCTATGCCGATCAAATTTGTAATACGCTTTGCAGCGATTTTATTTTCAGTTTTAATTTTAGTGGCGCTTGCTATTCAGTTTTTCTTTGATCCGCACTATACCGTGGTCTTTTGGATCTTTGCTATGCCGTTCATTTTAGGTACTCCAATTCTAGCATCTGTAGTTTTAGCGAAAAACGAAGAGCTTGATATTCACTCAGTCAATTAAAAATGACCTGAAAATCTAGCTTTTCAAAATAAAAAGTCCGTCAAATGATGGGCTTTTTTATTAAATCTTGAATTTTGCAAAACTCGCACAGTTTTTTTTAAATATATTTGCTATGTTGATCTTTTATTTAAAGAAATATTTTTTATGAAAAAAATCGTAATGCTTGGATTAATGGTTGCTGCTATTTCGGGTTGTAGTACTGCGCAAAAGAATGAAACTGAAAAGCCAACTTTAGGTATGGCTAATCCTGCCAGTACATACTGTGTTGAACAGGGTGGTAAATTAGAGATTCGAAAAGAGGCCAATGGCGAAGTAGGTTATTGTCATTTGCCGAATGGTCAAGTTGTTGAAGAATGGGCGCTTTTCCGTGCTATTCAAAGCAAATGTGTTACCGAGCAGGCGACAGCCTTGATTGGTCAGTCAAATTTAACTGAAGCGCAGATTAAGCAAAAAACTAGTGCGAAGATGGTCCGTTTAGTACAACCAGGGCAGCCTGTGACTATGGATTATCGTGAAGACCGTGTGACAGTAACAGTCGATCCGAAAACTAATAAAGTGGTTCAAGCAAGCTGCGGTTAATTTTCCAAGTATAAAAGCCCGAATTTGGGCTTTTATTTTATTTAAAGTGGGTAATGGTTCTTCATTTGAAAAAGTTTGATTATGATAGGGCGAATAGGAGAGTTGTAATGAAAAAGTTATTCGCTTTGGCTGCTGTGATTGCACTGGTGGGTTGTGCTGAGAAAAAACCGCTAACACCAGAAGAGCAATGGCATGGCTATTGTAAAAGTATTGGTAATGCGGCACGTTCAATTATGTTAGACCGCCAAAATGCCATTGAAAAAGATAAAGCGATTGAGCATGCCAATAAAGTTGAAGACGAAATGACCAAAGCATTTGTGTTAGAAATTATTGAAGATGTTTATGCTTTACCTGAGGCTGAAATTAAATCCGATATTGAAGGTGCGCGTGAAAAAGTTCGTGTGAAATATACTGAAAAATGTATTGCAACACCGCATACTGAAATGCCAGATTACAAACCGTTCTAAGGAACGGTTTTTTATTTTTTGCATGGAACTTTTTGTGACAAAACTCTAAATCATATATACAGCAAAGCATATAAAAATAAAGAATAATGAACATAGAATAAAAAAGAGAGGAGCAGAAAATGGAAGTTGTTGGCTATTTAAATCACGCTGATTTACTCTTGGAAGATGAAAATGGTGTGGCCGTAATTGGCGGTGGTCATTATGTTCTCAGTTTGGGTGACCATGTATATTTCAAACACGCACTTGACCACGAACCCACACGTATTTTAGTACAAATTTCTTTTGCAAGTTCTGCACATCAAAATTTGCATGAGGATGAAATTCAGATGAAATTTGAAGGCTGTCGTGAAAGTTTCAAACAATATATTCAAGCGACAACAGTACACTAAGGTTGAATATTTATATTACGTAAAAAGAGGCAACATAGGTTGCCTTTTTTGTTTTTAAATGGCAGTTCAAAGTTAATGTGAAACAATTCCAAACGATCTGACTATATTGCTGTTTTTATGTGCAATCGATATGAACATCATTTAGTTAGAAAATAATGGGCATCACGAAGAAACACTTGTAGCGCATTAACTTTTAACTGGAATTTTAGTAAAATTAAGCAGTCCATATTATTTACGTAGCTTTATTTAAAGCAGGAATGCGTAAATAATTTTTTAAAAAAGAGGAATAACACCGTGCTAGAAGCTTACCGCCAACACGTTGCAGAACGTGCCGCACTCGGAGTCCCACCGAAGCCACTTGACGATGCTCAAACAGCTGCATTAGTTGAATTATTAAAAAACCCACCAGCTGGCGAAGAAGCATTTTTAGTTGATTTACTAGAAAACCGTGTTCCAGCGGGTGTTGACCAAGCTGCATATGTTAAAGCTGCATTCTTAGCTGCTTTGGCTAAAGGCGAGGCGACCTCATCATTAGTTTCTAAAGAACGTGCGGTTTACCTACTAGGTACTATGCTTGGTGGTTATAACGTTGCTCCTTTAGTTGCTCTTCTTGACGATGCTGCACTTGCTGAATTAGCGGCTGAAGCGCTTAAGAAAACGCTTCTAGTATTTGATGCGTTCCATGACGTTGCAGACAAAGCAAAAGCGGGTAACGCGAATGCACAAGCGGTTATGCAATCTTGGGCTGATGCTGAATGGTTCACGACTCGTAAAGACGTTCCAACTGAAATCAAACTGACTGTTTTCAAAGTAACTGGCGAAACCAACACTGACGACTTGTCACCTGCACAAGACGCATGGAGCCGTCCAGACATTCCATTGCACGCAAATGCAATGTTGAAAAACGTACGTGACGGTATCAACCCAGAAGTTCCTGGCGAAGTTGGTCCACTTAACCAAATTAAAGACTTGATCGCAAAAGGCAACCAAGTTGCTTACGTCGGTGACGTTGTTGGTACTGGTTCAAGCCGTAAATCAGCAACTAACTCTGTACTTTGGTTCTTCGGTGACGAAATTGCTCACATCCCGAACAAAAAAGACGGTGGTTACTGCTTAGGTTCTAAAATCGCTCCGATTTTCTTCAACACAATGGAAGATGCTGGCGCGTTGCCAATCGAGATTGATGTTGCAAACATGAACATGGGCGACGAAATCGTTCTTAACATTGATCATGCTGCTGCAAAAGTAACTGCAACTAAAGACGGCGCAGTCATTGCTGAAGCTGAACTTAAAACTCCAGTGCTTCTAGACGAAGTACGTGCGGGTGGTCGTATCAACTTAATCGTTGGTCGTGGTTTGACTACTAAAGCGCGTGAAGCTTTAGGTCTTGCCCCATCGACTTTATTCCGTACTCCAGTTCAACCTGCTGCTACTGGCAAAGGTTTCACTCAAGCACAGAAAATGGTTGGTCGCGCATGTGGTCTTCCTGAAGGTCAAGGCGTACTTCCAGGGACTTACTGTGAACCTAAGATGACGACTGTTGGTTCGCAAGATACCACTGGTCCAATGACTCGTGACGAATTGAAAGACTTGGCTTGCCTAGGTTTCTCTGCTGACCTTGTTATGCAATCTTTCTGTCACACCGCTGCGTATCCAAAACCAGTTGACGTTCAAATGCAACACTCGCTTCCTGATTTCATCATGAACCGTGGTGGTGTATCTCTACGTCCAGGTGACGGTATTATTCACTCTTGGTTAAACCGTATGCTTCTTCCAGATACAGTTGGTACTGGTGGTGACTCGCATACTCGTTTCCCAATTGGTATTTCTTTCCCAGCGGGTTCTGGTCTTGTAGCATTCGCTGCTGCGACTGGTGTTATGCCACTGGACATGCCTGAATCTGTACTTGTTAAGTTCAAAGGTAAAATGCAACCTGGTATCACACTACGTGACCTTGTACATGCAATTCCTTACGTTGCGATTCAGCAAGGTGACTTAACTGTAGAGAAGAAAGGTAAGAAAAACATCTTCTCTGGTCGTATCCTTGAGATCGATTTATCAGAAATGGAAAATGACTTGACTGTTGAGCAAGCATTCGAACTTTCTGATGCATCTGCTGAACGTTCTGCTGCTGGTTGTTCTATCACGCTTTCTGAAGAGAAAGTTGCTGAATACCTGAAATCAAACATCACAATGTTGAAGTGGATGATTTCTGAAGGTTATGGCGATGCGCGTACTATGGCTCGTCGTGTAGAGAACATGGAAAAATGGTTAGCGAACCCATCACTTCTTAAAGCTGATGCTGATGCTGAATACACGAAAGTGTATGAAATTGACCTTGCGACAATTACTGAACCAGTTCTTTGCTGCCCGAATGACCCAGATGATGCGAAATTGCTTTCTGACGTTCAAGGCGTGAAAATTGACGAAGTATTCGTTGGTTCATGTATGACAAACATCGGTCACTTCCGCGCAACTGGTAAGTTGCTTGAGAAAGTTCCTGGTGGCGTACTTTCAACTCGTTTGTGGATTGCTCCGCCTACGCGTATGGACGAACGTCAATTGATGGAAGAAGGTTTCTACAATACTTATGGTAAAGCTGGCGCGCGTACTGAAATGCCAGGTTGTTCATTATGTATGGGTAACCAAGCACGTGTAGCTCCGAACACAACATGTGTATCGACTTCTACACGTAACTTCCCGAACCGTTTAGGTCAAGGTGCGAACGTTTACTTAGCTTCTGCTGAACTTGCTTCTGTTGCTGCTGTACTTGGTAAATTACCAACTCCAGAAGAATACCAACAATATGCAGCTCAAATTGATAGCATGTCTGCCGACATCTACCAATACTTAAGCTTCGACAAAATGGGCGACTATACTGACGCTGCTGCGAATGTTGATACCAAGAAAATTGCTGCTGCTCAGTTGACTTAATGAGCTAGGGAAAAGCCGAAAGGCTTTTCCCTAGAGCAAGAGTAAATTTATGATTTACTTTGATAATTAAGCAATATGCGGTATAAAAAAGGGCTGATTAATCAGCCCTTATTTTATTGTTTTTAATGTGTATAAAATGTAAAATAAATTTGATTTAATATTTTGATTTTTAAAACAAAATGGCAAAACCAAGAATTTTTATTAGCTCTACATATTTTGATTTACGTAACATTAGAAGTGATCTGGAACGATATATTAAAGAAAGAAACTATGACCCTATATTAAATGAAAAGGGACATATTGCCTATTCTAGTGTTAAGCGATTAGAAGAATACTGTTATAAAGAAATCGAAAATTGCGATATTGTAATTTCGATTATTGGTGGGAGATTTGGATCAACTGCGCATGAAACAGATGGTTATTCTATTTCTCAAAAAGAGTTAAAAACAGCTTTTGATAAAGGAAAGCAAGTATATATATTCATTGAAAAAGCAGTTTTACATTAATATAAAACTTATGAAAAAAATAAAGAAGATAAAGAATTATTGAAGAGAATAAAATTTTCTGCAGTTGATAATATTAGAATATATGAATTCTTGGATGAAGTGTTCAATTTACCAGTTAATAATCAGTATACTGGTTTTGAAACATCAAATGAAATTATTAATTATCTTCAGGAACAATGGTCAAGTTTATTTCAAAGTTTATTGCAAGATGCTTCTAAGCAAAAAGAAATTTTTGTATTAGAAGATTTAAAAGCAACTGCGAAAACATTAAATCAATTGGTTACTTTTCTTACAAATGAGAAGAAAGAAGAAAATAATAATATCAAAGAAATATTATTTATGAATCATCCTATTTTTAATGAAATTAAAACTAAACTTAAGTTGAGAGTGAGAGTTTTCTTTTATAATTTGAAAGAGTTAACTCAACTTTTAAAATTGGTTGGATTTGGAGAAATTGATGAACAGCACTGGGATGAACCTAGTCATATTGAATTTTATAATGATCCAATGTTGTTGAAAATTGATAAAAACCTTTTTGATGAGTCAGGTAAGCTTGTTTTATATACACCAGAAGAATGGGATGAGAATTTTATATCTGTTGGAATACATCCTACTGAAATTAGTGTACACGAATTAGATGATGATTTACCGTTTTAACTTGTATATATAATAGTTAATTATTGATTTATATTGAATGATAGAAAATTGATCTTAGCTTTACAAATCAATTAATAAATCGTTTAATCTTTGCATTGCAAGCTGATTTAAAAAAAAGTTGATGTAGTAATGGCTAAACAATCCCGATTCCTCTGTATTGGTGGTTTCCTCAACGGAACTCAAGTCAAAGACCAAGGCGATAGTTTTATCTGCGTTGAAAACTCTAAAAAAGTAACCTATCGAAAAATGGAAATTTTCCATCAAGACGCGTGGGATCAAGACTACTATGTGTGTGAAACTACGACAGACCAACAAGCCAAAAACTGGGTGTATGACATCGAATAAGTCATCGACAAGACCATGAGTTAACAATAGACCAAGATACACTTGGTCTATTTTTTTGTTGTCATATTTATAATTATAAAAAATTAGAGCATTATAAATATCGATTGTTTGTTTTTCACTCAGTTTTTCTGTGAAAAGGCACGTATATCTACAATACAAATATCTTAAATCTAAATTAAAGATGTATTTGCTAATGATAATTAGTATCACTTGCATTATTTTTTGTTTATAATTTTTCGACATGGATTGATATGTAATGACTCAAACCACTGAGATGTTCGAAAAGGATTTTACGGATCTTAGTACTTGTGATGCTACAAAGGTGCTTGTTTTACTTAAGCATAGTAGGCATGCGTGCACTTTAAAATTATCAATTCATTGTCTTATTTTTTCTCATTAGCTGTGAATGTCCTGATATGTTTAAACGTCCTCTGTCTACACAAAAGCCACTCTATTTGGCGATGCAAATTATTTTCCTATCTTCAACTGCCATGCTGTCTATGACACATGCAAACACCGTGGAAGAGGAGGAGGCTAATGCAACGTCTCAGCCAAATGCACAGTTGGCGACCATTACTCTTACAGCCCAAGATAAAACAGCAGTCACCGAAAATACAGGTAGCTATACGACCAGCAGCACAAATACCGCAACCAAGTTAAATTTATCCCTACGTGAAACGCCACAAACAGTCAAAGTCTATACCCGTGAATATTTAGATGACAGAAACATTGAGTCCTTCCAAGATTTACTCAATAACATCACAGGTGTTTCGACTACACGTACGGATGAACGCCAGAGTGCATTTGCCCGTGGTTTTCAAATTGATTATTACTTAGTTGATGGTATGCCAAGCAACTTAACTTTAGGCACTGGTGATCCAGACCTCAGTATTTATGACCGTGTCGAAGTTGTAAAGGGTGCCAATGGTTTAATGACAGGAGCAGGTAGTCCTGCTATGGCCCTGAATTTGATTCGTAAACGTGCAAACGCAAAAGAGTTTACTGGAAAGGTCGAAGCATCGGTAGGTTCGTGGGATAGTTACTCAAGCTCGGCAGATTTGTCAGCACCTTTAAACAGTGATGGTTCACTTCGTGGGCGCGTTTTTGTAAAACATTCTGATGAAAAATCATTTATGGATTTTTATGAAAAAGAGCGCAATGTTGCCTACGGTGCAATTGACTATGATATTAGCGATAAAACCTCACTATCTTTGGCTGCCTCTTATCAAGAATTAAACCGAGATGGAGTACGCTGGGGGGGCTTACCCGCTTTTTATACCGATGGCACAAAAACCAATTTTGACCGATCATCGATTGTGAGTTCAGATTGGACATTTTGGGATGTAATGTCCACAGCACTGTTTGCAAACTTAAAGCAAAACTTATTTAATGACGTTGATTTAAATGTTGCATACTCATACCGTCGAGATGATACCGATAGTTTTATTTTCTATACTGCTGGAAAAGTGACTAAAGCAACGAATACGATTCCTATTGAAAATGCTTCGGTATATCGCGACCAAAAACGGAATGATGAAAATAATGTCGATGTTTATATTACAGCTCCATTTACGCTTGTAGGGCGAAATCAGGAAATCGTTTTAGGTGGTTCTTGGAATAAAACCCAGCTCAAGAAAAATACTTATGGGCAGACCTTTGATCCAACAAGTACTGCATTAACTAAGCAAAATCTAATCGATTTGTTAGGGCAAGATGTAATTGATTTTAATCACATGAATACGCGTTTGATTGGATCTCTAGAAATGGATAAAACCAATCCATTGAATGAAACCACGCAAACCGCTGGATATATTTCAGGTAAACTCCACATTTTAGATCCATTAAAAGCAGTTGCGGGTTTACGTGTTTCAAATTGGGAGTATGTGTCAGAAACACATACAACGGATCGTAAATTTGAAAATCAATTAACCCCTTATGCAGGTCTTATTTTTGACTTTGCACCGAACTATTCATGGTATGCAAGCTATACCAGTATTTTCAAACCACAAACAAATAGAGATCAGTCGGGTGACTACTTAGAGCCTGTAGAAGGTAAAACGTATGAAACTGGGGTAAAAGGGGAGTTTCTTGATAAGCGTCTAAATGCAGGGCTTTCAGTATTTCGCATTGAGCAAAGTAATGCAGCTCAAGCTTTACTGAAAGCAGATGGTACAAATGTTAAAGTTGATGGTACAACCAATGAAAATGCTTATTACGGGACAGATGGTGTCGTGAGCAAAGGGGTTGAGTTAAATATTGATGGTGAAATCAATGATAACTGGGGGCTTAGCTTTGGTGTTGCCAATTTTGATGCTAAGGATGCCAAAGGTGATGATTATAATCCTACAAACTCACGAACTACGTCTGACTTATTTGTTAAATATAAAAATGAAGCATGGTATGCGGGTGCAGGTTTAAACTATTACAGTAAGATTTATGCAGTTGCAGGAAACACACGTATTGAGCGAGATGATTTATATCTTGCAAATGCAATGCTAGGTTATAAGTTTGATCAAAACTTTAGTACGCAAATAAATATAAATAATATTTTTGATGAGAAATATTATGAGGGTCTTGGCGCAAATTCTATGTCATGGGGTGAGCCAAGAAATGCAACATTAAGCTTTAATTATAAATTCTAATTTTAAAGTTACGCTGCTGTAAAAACAAAAAGACCCAGTTGGGTCTTTTTGTTTTTAAGATGATGTATTCTTAAAATATTGAGCTCAGTTTTAAATCATCATGTAATCTAAAGCATAGAAATTGTACATTGAGAAACTTTAATCTGTTCATCACAGACTTATCTGTTTTAGAATTAATGCAATAAGCATCATTGGATATCTCATGAATTATCAATTCGATGCATTTATGACCATTGTTGCAGCAGTTGCTGTGCTATTGGTCGGTTATGTATGTGTGAATAAAGTCAGTATTTTAAAAAAATATAACATTCCCGAACCTGTTGCGGGTGGGATGGTTGCAGCTGTTATCACTTATATCTTGTTTAAAAGTTCAAACATAACGGTCAACTTTGATACCAATATTCAGCAAATTTTTATGCTGATGTTCTTCACTTCTGTAGGGTTAAGTGCAAGCTTGGTTAAACTCAAAGAAGGCGGGAAGTCGCTGCTTGTATTTTTGGTTTGCGTCATTGTATTTGTTCTACTGCAAAATGTAGTTGGTATTAGTCTCGCCAAAGTTTTAGGTCTAGACCCATTGATTGGTTTAATTACAGGCTCGGTCACACTCACAGGTGGTCATGGGACAGCAGGTGCATGGGGCACGATATTTGAACAAGAACACGGTGTGCAGGGCGCGATTGTACTGGGTATGGCAAGTGCAACATTTGGTTTGGTCATTGGTGGAATGATGGGCGGACCTGTAGCTAAATTTCTAATACGTCGCTACCAGTTGGCTGAAGAAATTCCAGCAGCAACAGGGCGTAATGAAGCGCCGCCTTCAGCGCAAACGGCCCCATTTGAATTTCCTGAAAAGACGCGTCTGATTACGGCAGATGATGCGGTCAAAACCATGGGGATGTTTGCCATTTGTATCAGCTTTGCATACTTCATGACAGCGGTGGCCAAAGGGCAGTGGTTTGAGCTACCAAGTTTTGTTTGGGCACTGATGTGCGGTGTGGTTCTGCGTAATATTTTGGAGCATGGTTTGAAAGTTCAAGTCTTTGACCGTTGCATCGATGTATTTGGCAATGCTTCACTGGCACTGTTTTTGGCCATGGCATTGATGTCCTTACAGCTCTGGTTGTTGGCAGATCTAGCAGGTCCTTTAGTGATTATCCTGATTGTTCAAACACTGTTCTTAGCACTTTATTTGTACTTTGTGACTTTTCGTGTGATGGGCAAGAACTATGATGCTGCGGTACTTTGTGCAGGCCAATGTGGTGTCAACTTAGGTGCGACACCTACAGCAATTGCCAATATTCAAGCGGTAACCAATACTTACGGGCCATCTCATAAGGCCTTTTTGATCATTCCGCTGACGGGTGCATTCTTTGTCGATATTGTGAATGCCTTTGTGATTCAGTTTTCGATTGGTATTTTGGGTTAACGTTTTAGAGATGATACCCTTAATAAAAAAGCACCTTGAGGTGCTTTTTTATTGGCTACTGTTTTGTATTTGAATGATGTGCACTATCTAAAATATCAGAAATATAAAATCTATAGACATTAAAAAGCCCCATGGTTAGGGGCTAGTCGTATGCACATCTAAGGCACATACTGTAAGAGGCTCATCTCATACTACGTGTATTAAACCACATTTACACAATATTTGCAGCAATCACTCAATCATAATGAGGTCGGATTTATTTTCGAGTTTCAAAGGACGTAAGGCAAAAATGGAGCGTGTATGACGTACACCTTTCATTGAGTATAAGTTTTTACGCAAAAATCGCTCATAGTGTTCTGCATTTTTCACTGCAACTTTGAGTAAATAGTCGTAATCGCCAGTCACTAAATGTGCTTCAACCACTTCAGGCATGTAAGCCAGTGCTTCACTAAATTGTTCTAAGATTTCATCATCATGGCGTTCAAGCGTAATTTCAATAAAAAACAGCTCATTAATACCAATGGCTTTTGAATTAATCTTTGCTGTATAGCCTTCAATGATATTGAGATTTTCTAGGCGTTTTACACGTGTCCAGCAAGGAGAAGAGGACAACCCAACTTTCTCAGCCAACTGGGTAACGGTCAGACGGCCATCTTGGCGAAGTTCAGACAAAATACGGCGGTCAATTTTATCTAAAACGTAGTGAGCGTCATTCATAATGTATTCCTTCGTATAATTTTCTTTATAAACTATTTCATGTGAAAATATTTATCAATAAATACTCAAAATAAGCAAATAAAAGAGAAATACTCTGCATCGGTCATGACTACAATAAAGCGATTCAATCAAAGTCATTTGGGAAATTGACTTTGATTTGCAAACAGCGTCTTTAAAGGGAAGGGTGCCTTTTAACGGCGCTGTTTGCTTACTTATTTATTGTATTTTTTACGTTTTTGATCTTTGTTTAAACCAATAAGTTAGGGTTAAACAGCCAATCCAAAGAGGAATGAGCATCACTGCAATTCGCATATCAGGTGTGAGCCACATCACCACTAAAATACCGAGCATAAATACAATACAGATATAGTTGCTGATAGGGTAAATCAAAGTTGGAAACAAGGTTGATTTTTTCAATGCCAGCATACGTTGCTTGAATTTTAAATGGGTCAACGCCAACATCATCCAGTTAATCACAATGGCTGAAACTACAAGACTCATCAGTAGTTTAAAGGCTTTTTCTGGGAAGATATAATTCAAGACGACACACAGTAAGGTCACTAACGCAGAGCATAAAATGGCTGCATAAGGGATGCCACGCTGGTTAATTTTCTTTAAAAATTGTGGAGCATTACCTTGTTCTGCCAGACCTAGCAGCATACGACTCGTGCCATAGCTGGTGCCGTTATATACCGATATAGCTGCGGTTAAGACCACAAAATTTAGCACAGTTGCAACGCCTTGACTGCCTAAGGAGTCAAAAATCAAAACAAAAGGACTACCGCCTTCTGCGATTTGATTCCATGGAAACAACGAGAGCAGAACGATGATCGTAAGCACATAAAACAGCAACACACGATAGACAATCTGATTGACCGCTTTAGGAATAGTTGTAGTCGGATTTTTGGTTTCCGCAGCTGCGATACCAACGAGCTCAATCCCGCCAAAGGAAAACATAATGATAGCCATCGCCATGATTAGGCCAGAAATACCATTGGGAAAGAAACCGCCTAGAGCCCATAGGTTAGAAATAGAGGCATGTGCACCACCGTGACCACTTGCCAGTAACCAAGCGCCATATCCAATCATGCCAATGATTGCGAGAATTTTAATCATGGAGAATAAAAATTCTGTTTCGCCAAAGACTTTGACATGCAGTAGGTTGATGGCATTGATCAGTACAAAGAAACCAAGTGCTGAAATCCATGTGGGAATTTCAGGCCACCAATACTGTACATAGAGGCCGATGGCACTTAGTTCCGCCATGCAGACCAAGACATTGAGTACCCAATAGTTCCAACCCGACATAAAGCCCGCAAAAGGGCTCCAAAACTTATAGGCAAAATAGCTAAAAGAGCCACTCACTGGTTCTTCAACCACCATTTCACCCAACTGGCGCATCATGAAAAATGCAATTAAGCCCGCCAGTGCGTAGCCTAAAATAACGGAAGGGCCAGCCAGTTTAATGGTTTGAGAAATGCCTAAAAATAGGCCTGTACCAATAGAGCCGCCTAAAGCAATCAGCTGAATATGGCGGTTGCTCAGCCCATGCTTAAGCTGGGGTTGCTGTTGTGCAGACATGATTCATCCATCTCTAGCACATGCGATAGACATCACATGAACTATGACTTAATAAAAATTCGTGGTGGAAATATAATATTTATTTATCGATTAATGAAATTAATTTTATCAATAGCGTTGGTTTTTATCTGAAAGCTGCATTTTTGCGGTGAAAATAAAGCCAGTCAAGCAAGTGTTGCTTGAACTGGCGATAGGATTTGCTTGATATGTACAACATTAAGATGAAAGCTGTGCTGCAATTTCAGGCCATATGTTTTGATGGGAACGCTTAAACATCGCCATATGACCAATGGCTTTGTGGCCATATGCCTGTGGTTTGAGTTCAATTTGATCTGTTTGGGCATTTGGGTAAAGGCTGAGTAAGCCTTTAACATTCACTTGCGTAGCAATTTCATCATCCGAGGCCCAAATGGCTGTGATTGGACAGCGAATATCACAGTGGAAATCATCTTGTACAGTTTTGCCTAAGGCATTAATTACATAACCAGGTTTGCTGCAAAACTGTGCCCAATCGCGTGCCACATCTTTGGGTAGGTTTTCGCCCATGCCAATGGCATTGGTTGGTCCGTAACCTAAGGTATAGCGTGCAATAGGAAAGATTAGTTTAAACATCACAGGAGCCAGAAGTTTGGTACGACCTTTCAAATCTTTTACGTGTCCTGTTGATCCTGCAACAGCAACAACTTTTGCGACTTTTTCATAGTTTGGGTTAATGCCTAAAAGTTGCCCGCCTGCACTATGACCGAGCAAGATCACTTGTGTCGCTTTGGTCTTATTTAATAACTCTTCCATCGCCGCTGGGATATCCAATTGTCCCCATTGCACGATGCTGGCTTTCGACTTTTTAAGTGGTTCATGCAGAGACTCACCAATGCCGCGAAAATCAAAAACCAAAACGGCATAGCCTTGTTCGGCAAGCCATGATGCAAAATGGTGGTAAAACTGTTGGGTAATACCTGTTGCGGGGCAGATTAAAACAGGTAGGGCTTGTTGTGTACCTTGGGCTGCATAAAAGCGTCCACTGAGTGAATAATGGTCAGAGCAGGTAATAGCTAAAGTTTCGTAATTTTGCATAATCGGTTAAGTATTGAATTTTTTTCTACTCTACCTAAGTTCCAAAAAGAAACTTGTCTAATCTATGACTTTGAAGTCAAGTAGATCTGTATAGAATAGAGTGAAAATAAAAAAGGAAAACACATGCAGTTTGTTGAATTAGATATGTCGGTAAAATTTGCACTTTTGTTTAGTGGGATTTTTCTGTTTGTTGGGATGCTGACAGGGGTATGGAAATATGCGCAAATTCACCATTCGCCACAGTTTCGCGCGCACTATTATGTTGATATCGCACACCGCAGCAGTTTGTTATATGCACCTGCAAGTTTAATTATTGCGGTAATGGCCGCAATTTCAGTCTGGCCTGAACCTGTGAATATGCTGTTTGTGGGAATTAATTTATTCTTTTTTAGCTTCTCTATACTGAGCTATATTGTGCATGGGCTATTGCAAGACACCAATAACCAATTTCGTAGTCCGCATGTTTTAGGCAAATGGACTTTACCCAAATCAATCATGCTGATGGCAATGATGGCATTGGTTGTGGGGGAAATTGTGGCGACGTTGGGCTTGTTGTGGGGAATGTTTTTAGGTTTATTTTAAGTTGTTCTTATAGCTTTTTTAATTTTTATACTTTTACAAAGGTGGATGACTAATCATCCACCTGTTTGCTAGTCAATTGACTGTGTGGCCTTTCGGAATTTTTGATCGACGACTGCCCATAAATAAAAGGCAAATGATACGACGATAGCGTAAGCAAAATATTCAGCTTTAAGGTTACCTTGAATTAAGCCATGCATGATCATAATGACCATCAGGGCAATGGTGGTACTTAAATACGTCACCATATTCTTGTTTGCCTTCAGAGCGTTAATGAAGACTTGCTTGTTGAAATGTAATGATAACATCTCCATCCCTCCTTGAGTTTTTGACTAAAAACCAATGTGTTTAGTCGGATTAGTTCTTAATGTTGTACTGCTAAAACTTGCGTTGATCAAGAGCAAAAACAACTATTTTTCAGAGAAATTATGCTATACCAATCAGAAAATATGTATGTAGCATTTTTTTAGTGAATAAATAGTATTTCGTTACCGTATAAGATGACAAATAAATGATGTATGTAAGCTTATACATAGATTGTATAAAGCAATATTGATGCCATGAATGGCTTGCTAGGACAGGCTTTAAAGAGTTTTTTATTTTCTAATATTAAATTTATAAGAGATATGAAGGTGTTGATATACGACTTTAGCGGTGTATATGAAATGTGTCAGTATGTACAAAAACTGATGTAGAAAGAAATGAAACAATATGTGTCCATTTGGATAAAATGTGACAAATATTGATCATGCTTAAAATCAGGTTTGGGTAAAACCAGACTTTAACAACATCAGTTTTTGCTTACTTTTTCACTTTGTCTATTACAATGGCAATTACAAAAACCACTAAAGATGGGATAAGCCATGCAAGGTTTTGTTCTGCAAGAGGTAAGTGAGTCAGCGCATACGGCAGTTCAAAGTTTGCAACTTTTAAACCATCTAGAATACCAAAGACCAAAGACACTGCTGTAACAGGTGCAATCACTCGTCGAGGATGATTAAAGAATTTCCAGCCAAAGCTCAGCATAATCACTACAATTGCAGGTGGATAAATTGCACTTAAAACAGGCACAGAAAAGGCGATGAGTTTGGTTAAACCTAAGTTGGAAATAATGAAAGAGAAACCAATCAGAATGAAGACCCAAACTTTATAGCCAATTTTAGTGATTGAACTGAAATATTCAGCACACGCACAGGTCAGGCCAATCGCAGTAACCATACACGCAATAAAAATCATGGCAGAAAGGAAGATAGAACCTAAGTCACCAAATGCATGTTGAACATATGCATGCAGGATCACTGCACCATTGCTCGCATTTGCTGCGACTTCATGGCTTCCAAGGCCAAGTTTAAATAAGCTGAGGTAAACTACAGTTAAACCAATACCAGAAATGATACTCGCAATAACCGCATAACGTGTAATCAGTTTAGGGTTGCTGACACCGCGTGAACGAATGGCTTGAATAATTACAATACCAAAAACCAAAGCACCTAAAGTGTCCATGGTCAAGTAACCATTTACAAAACCTTCAGAAACAGGGCTGTCGACATAATTATTGATGGCTGGCGGAACAAAACCAGTTGGAATCATCATCGCCGCAATGCCAAGGATGGCCAAAGATAAAATCTTTAGTGGCGAGAGTACATAGCCAACCGTGTCTAAAATCTTGTTTGGATACAGTGAAATGAGGGTGACTACACTAAAGTAGATTGCACTGTAGATGAGCAAGCTGCTGCTTGATGTTCCAAGATAAGATGAAAAACCAATTTCATAAGAAACGGTTGCAGTTCGTGGTGTCGCAAAGAGTGGCCCGACAGTTAAGTAACACGTAATGGTTAAAATGAGGCTGGCTATTTTACCCAAAGGTGAACTTAAAATTTGAATCGAACCTTCGACACGTGACAGCGCAATAATGGTGATTACAGGTAAGCCGACAGCAGTGATTAAGAAACCAAAAGCTGCTAACCATACATGCTCACCCGCTTGTTGAGCCACAATTGGTGGAAAGATAATGTTGCCCGCACCAATGAAGAGTGCGAAAGTCATAAAACCCAAAGCAACAATATCCCGAGTACGCAGACTTGTCATAAAAGGGAGATCGAGTTGAACAAAGGGGACGATTTTAGTGCATATGTGTTTTTTTGGCTAATTTATTTCATGGGTGGTATTAAATTTTTTTATAAGATGAAAAGTGAATATATCAACTTGTAAAAAATAGGTTGATATATGTGATTGATTATCCATTTTAAAATAGAAAAATTATAAATATGAAAAGCTTGAGGCACTGTTTTTCCTAAATTAAAAGTCGTAGTGCAAATGCTTTAAAATTACACAAATTTTTTTAAAGGCTGGTTGTTGGAGGCTACTCTAAGATTTAAGTTTGAACAAAAATATTGAGAAAAGGTCTATACTTGCGACTTCATAATTGAGGGTATTTCAATGCGTGGCTTAAATGTGAGCATAAAAACTGAACAAGATGTAGAAAAACTTCGTATATCTGGTCGTTTGGCTGCCGAAGTTTTAGCGATGATTGGTGAGCATGTAAAGCCGGGTGTCACGACTGAATATCTGGATGATATTTGTCATGACTTCATTGTAAATACCTTAAAAGTGACGCCTGCCAATATTGGTTATCATGGCTATACCAAAACCACATGTATTTCTCCAAATGAAGTGGTCTGTCACGGTATTCCATCGCCGAATGTTGTACTCAAAGATGGCGATATTATTAATATTGATGTGGCGATTATTAAAGATGGCTACTTTGGTGATACCAGTCGTATGTACTATGTGGGTACAGTGAAACCAGAAGCCAAAAAGCTAGTCGATACCACTTATGAGGCGATGGTTGCAGGTATTCATGCTGTGAAGCAAGGTGCAACGCTTGGTGATATTGGTTATGCCATTCAAACAGTTGCGCACCGTGAAGGTTATAGTGTGGTACGCGAGTATTGTGGTCATGGTATCGGCAAGGTTTATCACGAGCAGCCAAGTGTATTGCACTACGGGCAGCCAGGTAAGGGAATGCAGCTTAAAGCGGGCATGGTGTTTACGATTGAACCGATGATTAATATGGGTAAAGCGCATGTCAAAGAGCTCAAGGACGGTTGGACAGTTGTGACTGCCGATAAATCTTTAACTGCGCAATGGGAGCATATGGTACTCGTGACTGAAACAGGTTTTGAACTACTATCACCTTGGCCTGAAGGCACGGGCACTTATTCAGAAATTTAAGTTGATGTTTTGTCGGTGATTAAATTTTAGACTTTGGTCTAGCTTTGTGGCCTAAAAGCTAAATTAAGTCTTAAAAGCAATAACTGATATTTCTGAAACCCTTTATCTATCGGGTTTTTGATATTATCTGATTAAAACTTATACATGTAAGCTATTGGTCTAGACTTCATTTTGTCACTAAAATTGTTTCCTAGATACTCGCTGTAGTTTCTTATTTTGAAAGTTTATGAGCTTATCCACCTCGGTTAAGCTCTTTTTTTTGTCTCATGGATTAGCTCAATGTCATTGAGCATGTGCTGGATTTAAAGTGATTTATTTGTACTGAGGTGTTCAATTAAATAATCAATAAAAACGCGGACAGCAGGCAATAAACCACGACGTGAAGGATACACAGCGTGAAAAATACCGTGTGGTGCTTTCCAGTCGGGCAATACACGAACCAGTTCACCACTTTTCACCATATCTTGTACGATGCTGTCTGGAAGTAAGGCAATGCCGCAGTTTTTACGGACCAGTTGAGCCAACATACTCAAATCAGAGCCCATCACGACAGGATTGACGCGTATTTTTTTTTGTTGCTGCGCATCATTATGCACGATGATATGTTGATCTAAATGCTCATCAACCATACTTAGAATATGATGTTGGCTTAAATCTTCAGGTTGTTTCAGTTCGCCAAATTCATTTAAGTAGGCTTGGCTGGCAAATAAATGCTGCTCGATGTTTTCAAACTTGCGGATCACCAAACTTGGATCATCGTCTAGATTGGAGCGAACCCGCAGCGCGATATCAAAACCTTCGTTAATAATATCCACACGGCGATTGGTCACCATCATTTGCACTTTAATTTCGGGATAGGTTTTTAAGAAGCTCGGTAAAATACGTGCAATTTCGTTTTGTGCAATCGATACAGGCAGGCTGAGTTTAATGACACCACGCGGTTGTAAACTGAGATGATCGACCAAATCGTGTGCGGCTTGTGCAGCATTCATCATCACTTGCGCATGACGGTAAATGTTCATACCAATATCGGTCACTGCGAAATGGCGAGAGCTACGTTGAATTAGGCGTACACCTAAGCGCTCTTCGAGGTTATACACGCGTCGACTAAGTTTGGATTTGGGAATATCTGTTGCGCGTTCGGCTGCGCTAAAACCACCATGTTCAACCACTTGAGCAAAACAATAAAAATCATCTAAATCGCTTAACATTCACGATATCCATTTGTGCAACGATAGGTTTAATTAAAAAGTGATCGTTGCAGTTTGTCAATTTTGAAATTGTAGAGATTCAATGAAAATACTTAGTTATTCAAAAGGTTTAACGGGCTTTTGCTTGTTTGAGTATTTCAAGCACCTCTTTATATTCTTCAAGCCGTGCAAAGTCATGTGGTGTTGGGTTGTTTATGCGCGTAAGGTTCATATTATCGACTACATCGACATATTTTACTTGGGTTGCAAGAGGGTTTAATGCAGTGCGCTTGGCCGCTTCCAAACGTGATTCACCTGTTTGTTTGGTCAGTGCTTGTATGGCTTGAATGATCTCGGCACTAAAGCCAAGCTCTTCTAAGTCTTCAGCAGTCGTTGAGGTATCTTCCAAAATGTCATGTAACACCGCAATGATTTGTAGGGTGGGATTGGAAAATTGCAACATGAGGCGTAGTGGATGCAGGATGTAAGGTTGTCCACCCTTATCGAGCTGTCCTGCGTGTTGAGTTGCAGCCAATGCAATGGCTTTTTCTAAAGTCGACATGATTATTCTAGGCACTTTATCCTATGCTAAACTTCGCAGCATCTTTGTTTAAAAGCTAAATTATGACTTATCAATTGATCCCATTAGACTGTGAAGCGACAGATCCTGTAGCGTGTCCGCACTGCCAACAACAGGTAATTGATTGGTCACAGGAACAATATGTTCAGCCTTGTGAACATACCTTGTTTATTGCAATGGATATTGGCTTTGAATATATCACAGATGAATTTGAAGCGACCATGCAGCGCAGTGTTGATGATCTTCATGCACATGATGATCAAGTCATTATGTTTGAAGAGTTAACTCAAGCCAGTTACCCAAAATTTATCATGTTAAAAGCACCACTTGGTGTTGAAGGCTATTCACGCTATTTAGGCTTTACGGCTTAATAAATTAAAAGCGCCATTGCGGCGCTTTTAATTTGAGTTGGCTATCACGTAGAATCTGCTTTAGTTTTCTAAAACTTCTTCTTCACTTTCATCGTCTGCGGTATCCATACCTAGCTCTTTAAGTTTACGCGTAAGGGTGTTACGCCCCCAACCGAGTAACTCAGCCGCATGACGTTTACGGCCACGGGTTTGTTGCAGTGCGGCAATGATTAAAGTGCGTTCGAACATTGGGGTGGCGATATCGAGAATTTTCATCTCGCCATTTTTTAGTTTCTGCACAGCCCATTGACCCAATAACTCGTCCCAATGATGAACTGCTATGCGATCTAGGTTATGCGCGGTTTGTGCATCTTCACCTGAGCGGGTAATTGGAATTTGCTTCAGTTCTGATGGTAGGTCTTCAGGGTAAACTTCACGTCCTGTAATCATGACCGTTAACCAGCGGCAGGTATTCTCGAGCTGACGTACGTTTCCTTGCCAAGGCAACTGTTGCATATATTCTTGCGTTTCAGGACGAAGGATTTTAGGGCTGACGCCTAATTCTTTGCCTGCGCGTGCCAAGAAATGCTGTGCCAACATTGGGATGTCTTCGCTACGATGCGCCAGTTTTGGAATGTGAATGCGAATCACGTTCAGACGGTGATATAAGTCTTCACGGAAGCGACCATCATGTACCAATTTTTCTAAGTCTTGGTGCGTTGCCGCGACAATACGTACATCTACTTTTACTGGGATATGCCCACCGACACGGTAAAACTCGCCATCAGCCAGCACACGCAGTAAGCGCGTTTGTGTTTCAAAAGGCATATCGCCAATTTCATCTAAAAACAGCGTTCCGCCATTGGCTTGTTCAAAGCGACCTTGGCGCTGCGTATTTGCCCCTGTAAAGGCACCTTTCTCATGACCAAAAAGTTCTGTTTCAATCAGGTCTTTTGGAATTGCAGCCATGTTGAGTGCAATGAAAGGTTTGCTGCTACGTGGTGAGTGGCGGTGTAGCGCATGTGCAACCAACTCTTTGCCTGTACCTGATTCACCATTAATCAGCACTGTAATGTGTGACTGAGACAAACGACCAATCGCACGGAAAACTTCCTGCATAGCAGGAGACTCGCCAATGATTTCGGTCGATTGAATCGGTTGTACAGTTTTTGCCGATTCTTGCTGCTGCATTTTGGTGATATGCAAAATCGCACGATTCACCAATGCTAAGGCTTCATCAATATCAAAAGGCTTGGGTAAATACTCAAATGCACCTGTTTGATAACTTGAAACAGCAGACTCTAAGTCGGAGTGAGCAGTCATGATAATGACAGGTAGGTCAGGGTAGTTAGCTTTAACTTTCGCTAAAAAAGTTAAGCCATCAATTCCTGGCATACGAATATCAGTCAAAATCACATCGGGTGCATCTAAACTGAGTTGGTCTAAAGCAGATTGAGCTTCTTCAAAACTTGTGACGTCAAAACCTTCTTCTTTGAACGTTTTTTCCAGCACCCAGCGCATGGCGCGATCGTCATCAATTACCCATATTTTATTTCGCGACATGGTTTAACTCCCAAGGTATATATAAGCTAAAAGTTGTTTTTCCGGGAACAGATTGACATTCAATCATTCCGTTATGTTGATGCATAATATTTTGAGCAATACTTAAACCCAGTCCTGTGCCTTTAGCACGACCCGTGACCAGTGGGTAAAACACGGATTCTAAAATTTCTTCTGGAACACCTGGACCATTGTCTTCGATATCAATCCGTACCACAGAGCGTTGCAGTACACCATTGATGGTCACTAAACGTTGAATACGGGTGCGTAACATCAGCTCAGGTTGGTGGTCGACAAAGAACTCTTTATTTTCAGTCATGGCTTGCACTGCATTGACGCTAATGTTCAACATGACTTGTATCAGTTGATCACGATCGGCCATGACTTCAGGTAATGACAAATCATAATCACGGGTGATCTTAATTTTCTTTTTGGTTTGGTTGGTTATGAGTGAGCGAACACGCTCTAAAGGCTCATGTACATTGACCAATTCATAGCTTGGGAGCTGACGAGAACCAAGCATGGTGTCTGCTAAATTACGCAAGCGATCGACTTCACTAATAATAATGTCGGTGAACTCGCTATATTGCGGATCATTGAGGCTACGCGCTAACAGTTGTGTAGCGCCGCGAATTCCGCCTAGCGGATTTTTAATTTCATGTGCAACACTACGAATCAGTTGGCGTGCGACTTGATGTTGTTGTAAAAAATTTTCTTCCTTGGAAATTTTGAGCATCCGATCAATCGGATTGATCTCAATTAAAAGCAATGGGTGATAGGGCTTATTTGAATTCAACTGTGACACGGTATAGTCAACATGAATATCTTTAAAGTTGACCTTAATGATGGCTTCACGACGGGTGTAGTGTTGTCCCGAGTTTAGAGTATTGAGAAGTGCTTCTTCTGTATTAAATTCATCATTGGGTGCATGGAGTAAATTAAGCGCAGGTTGGCCAGAGGCACGTAAAAGACTGATATCAAATAATGCTTCGCAAGAGGAATTTAAGTAAAAAATATTTAATTTACTATCGACCAATAGAATCGCAGTGGTCAAATTGTCCACTAAAAGGCGATAGTCGATAGAAATAGGGTGATCCATTAGCGAATGTATCCTGTATTAAAATAGCGCAATGGCATCTTGATAAAGCATTAACCGTTCCAAATAGCGGACTGAATTGATGCAAATAAAGCAAAATGCACGCCAACTTTGATTTTGTATAGTGAAATGAGCACACTTTTTTTGCGGAATGCGCTGTAAATGAACGATTAGCTAAAGATATAGCGGATTCTAAAAATCAAGTAAACTGAAAGTGACTTAAAATGGTGCGTTATGTTAATTCTACTACAGTGTTGGTTTTATTTTGGTGCATTAAACAAAGAGTGTGGAATCGATCTGTTTTTATAAACAGAAAAGACATACAATACGCGCATTCTAGTGGAGCGCAGATTCATGAAATCCCCCAAAGTCGGTTTTGTTTCTTTAGGTTGTCCTAAGGCATTGGTTGATTCCGAACGAATTTTAACTCAGTTGAAGACTGAAGGTTATGATGTAGCATCAGATTATGATGGTGCGGATTTAGTTGTTGTAAATACCTGTGGTTTTATTGAATCTGCAGTGCAAGAGTCTTTAGATGCCATTGGCGAAGCCATGAGTGCGAACGGTCGCGTAATCGTTACGGGCTGCCTAGGTAAAGACGAAGACAAAATTCGCCAAATGCACCCAAATGTCTTAAAAGTGACAGGGGCAGCAGCATATCAAGAAGTGATGGAAGCCGTGCACCAATACGTGCCTGAGCCACCAAAACACAACCCATTTATTGACCTTGTTCCAGAACAAGGGATTCGTTTAACGCCGAAGCATTATGCTTACTTAAAAATCTCAGAAGGTTGCAACCATCGTTGTACCTTCTGCATTATTCCAAGTATGCGTGGTGACTTAGTATCTCGCCCAGTCGGTTCTGTATTAGAAGAAGCGGCTGCGCTTAAACGCGCCGGTGTAAAAGAAGTACTCGTTATCTCCCAAGATACTTCTGCTTACGGCCTCGATACCAAATACAAATTAGACTTTTGGAATGGTCAACCTGTTAAGACGAAGTTCTATGACATGTGTGAGGCCTTAGGTCAACTGGGTATTTGGGTGCGTTTGCACTATGTATATCCATATCCACATGTGGATGCAGTGATTGACTTGATGGCACAAGGCAAAATTTTGCCGTATTTGGATATTCCATTCCAACATGCAAGTCCAAAAGTTTTAAAACTAATGAAACGACCTGCGCATAGTGAAAATACACTTGAGCGTTTAAAGCTGTGGCGTGAAAAATGTCCTGACTTAGTAATTCGTTCAACCTTCGTTGTGGGTTTCCCGGGCGAAACTGAAGAAGATTTTGAAATCTTACTTGAGTGGTTAAAAGAAGCACAACTTGATCGCGTAGGCTGCTTTACGTATTCACCTGTTGAAGGTGCAACAGCAAACGACTTGCCAGATCATGTGCCTGAAGAGATTAAGCAACAGCGTTATGAACGGTTTATGGAAGTGCAACAGGCGATTTCTGCTGCAAAACTTCAAAAGCGTGTTGGTCAGAAAATGACGGTGCTGGTTGATGAGCTGGATGAAGAATTCCCAGTTGCGATTGCACGTTCATACGCAGATGCTCCTGAAATTGATGGCAATGTCTTTGTGGAAGATATTGATAAAAGCCAGATTAAATCAGGCGATTTGTTAGAAGTCGAAATTACCGATGCAGATGAATATGATCTGTATGCACAATTGATTTCGATTAAATCGAATTAAGACACAAATAAAATTTTAAAATTTAGATATTGGAGTTATTGCGATGTTGGATTCTAAAAAACCACGTTTTGAACGCATCTTACTGAAACTTTCTGGCGAAGCATTGGCTGGAAATAAAGATATGGGTATTGATGCTCAAGTACTTGATCAAATGTCTTTGGCCATTGCGCACTTGGTGGGTTTGGGTGTGCAAGTCGGGATCGTTGTAGGTGGTGGTAACCTATATCGCGGTAGTCAATTACAAAAAGATGGTTTGGTTGGTCGCGTAACTGGTGATCAAATGGGTATGCTTGCAACCGTGATGAATGGTTTGGCATTACGTGATGCTTTGGTACGTCGTAATATCAAAACCCGTTTGATGTCAGCATTGCCAATTGGTGCTGTGGTTGAATCATACTCAAGCCGTGATGCGATTCGTCACCTAACACAAGGTGAAGTTTGTGTGTTTGTCGCAGGTACAGGTAACCCGTTCTTTACCACAGATACAGCAGCATGCTTACGTGGTATCGAGATTGAAGCCAACCTGATCCTAAAAGCAACGAAAGTTGATGGTGTCTACAACAAAGACCCAAGCAAATATGATGATGCTGTTAAATATGACACCTTAACTTTTGACCAAGTGTTAGATGAGAAATTGGGTGTGATGGATTTAACCGCGATTTGCTTGTGTCGTGACCACAATGTACCACTTCAAGTCTTTGACATGAATAAAGCAGGTTCATTGCTTTCAGTGGTTATGGGCGAAAAAGAGGGTACTCACGTAACGAACTAATGTACGTGACCTCGAAAGCTCTTTATACTACACGCTATTTTAGAATTTATATCTTTTCGAATTAAGTAAGGAAGATCACATGATTAACGATCTTAAAAAAGACGCAGAAGACCGTATGAACAAGTCACTTGACTCGTTAGAACACGGTTTTGCCAAGGTTCGTACTGGACGTGCGCATCCATCTATCTTAAACGGGGTAATGGTTCCTTACTATGGCTCAGATGTGCCATTAAACCAAGTGGCAAACGTGGGTGTTGAAGACTCTCGTACATTGTTGATTCAGCCATTTGAGCGCACGATGGTTGCAGCAATTGATAAAGCGATTCGTGAATCAGATTTGGGTTTAAACCCGATTACGGCTGATGCGATTCGTGTTCCGATGGCTGCATTGACGGAAGAAACACGTCGTGACATGCAAAAAGTGGCGCGTAACGAAGCTGAAAATGCAAAAGTTGCAGTACGTAATATTCGCCGTGATGTACTGGGCGACATCAAAGCATTGTTGAAAGAAAAAGAAATTTCTGAAGATGATGAGCGTCGTGCATCTGATGATATTCAAAAAATCACAGATAAGTTTGTTGCTGAAATCGACAAACGTCTTGCGAATAAAGAAGCTGAGTTGTTGAAGGTCTAATTTGTATAATGACCGATTCAGAAGATAAGCTTACTCTTCCAAAACATGTTGCCATCATCATGGATGGCAACAATCGTTTTGCCAAAAAAAATGCAATGCAAAAGGGCGATGGTCACCGTGAAGGAAAAAATGTCCTTGACCCGATTGTTGAGCATTGTCGAAAAAAAAATATTCAAGTATTAACCGTTTTTGCTTTTTCGAGTGAAAATTGGAAGCGCCCTCAAGCTGAAGTTGATTTGCTCATGAAACTGTTGGAAGACACGATTCATGAACAGTTGCCTCGTATGCATCAATATCAAATGTCCTTACGTTTTATTGGTGATCGTTCTAAATTATCTCCGCAATTGCGTGACTTAATGTTGCATGCTGAACAAGACACTGCTAATTTCGACAAGATGACTTTGACCATCGCAATTAGTTACGGTGGGATGTGGGATATGGCGCATGCGGCTAAGCAGATTGCACTTGCTGTTCAATCTCAAGCGTTAGATCCTGAGCAAATTGATGAACATATTTTTGGCCAATACGTTAGTTTGAGTGATTTACCCGCTGTGGATCTATTGATTCGTACAGGTGGGGATTTTCGTTTATCGAACTTTATGTTGTGGCAAGCAGCTTATGCAGAGCTTTACTTCACTCCAACTCTTTGGCCAGAGTTCAGTGTAGAAGAGTTTGATGACGCCTTGGCTGTATTTGGTGGGCGTGAACGTCGTTTCGGGAAAACGACGGAACAAATTCTACAAGATAAAATTGAGAACTAATAAATGTTAGAGCGGATTATAACCGCATTGGTTTTGGTGGCCGTTGTACTGAGTTGTATGTTTGCAACCCAGTCACACTATCCAATGTTTGTGCTGATGATTATTGCGGCAGGGGTTGCAGGCTATGAGTGGTTTAAACTCATGCCCCGTACAACAAAAAATGTTAATAAACCTCTAGCATGGGGTTTTGGTTTACTAAGTGCTGGCCTTGCTACACTGGCTTTATACTTTAACGATATTGCACTTTTACTTTGGGCTGCCTCTATCTTATGTTGGTTGCTCAGCCTGTATTGGGTTAAATCCTATCCGAATTATGATGCTTGGTATAATTCAACCCTTAAAGTGGTTGGTATTGTTCTGATATCTTCAGCTGTGACCGCTATTTTTGCACTTTGGAAGATGTCTCCATGGTGGCTAATGTACCTGTTTTTATTGGTTTGGGGTGCTGACAGCGGGGCATATTTTGTTGGGCGTAAACTGGGTAAGCGTAAACTTGCACCTGAAGTGAGTCCAAATAAATCATTGGAAGGTCTCTATGGTGGTGTGATTACGGCCATGATCATCGTGGTCGCTGTTGAAATCCTCTATTTAGACTTAACGTACGCACAGCATTTATTATTTCTTATTTTATCTGTAGTGACTGTATTTAGCTCAGTTTTAGGTGATTTGTTTGAGTCTATGATTAAACGTCGTGCTGGAATTAAAGACTCAGGTCGTATTTTGCCGGGGCATGGTGGAGTACTGGATCGCATTGACTCGCTACTGGCTGCTGCACCTATCTTTGCTGCGGGTGTATATGTGTTAAAACTTATTGGCGTAGATTTGTAAATGTCTCAATCTGTTTGTATTTTGGGTGTGACGGGCTCGATTGGGCAGAGCACCTTAAAAATATTGCAACAACATGCTGAACGCTACTCTGTGTTTGCTGTTACGGCACATAGTCGGATGCAAGAACTTGTTGATATTTGTCAGCAGTTTCAGCCGAAGATTGCAGTTGTACCTCAAGCAAAAGTAGATGAACTGCGCCAGCTTCTAGTCGCAGCCAATTTGCAAAGCATTGAAATTTTGGCGGATGAGGCAGGCCTCATCGCAGTTGCTGAGCATCCGGAAGTAGATGTGGTGATGGCGGCGATTGTTGGTGCGGCAGGTTTAATGCCGACGCTAGCCGCGGTAAAAGCAGGAAAGCGTGTCCTTTTGGCAAATAAAGAAGCACTGGTGATGTCGGGTGACATCATGATGCAGGCTGCTCATGATCATCAAGCTCTTTTGCTTCCTGTAGATTCTGAGCATAATGCAATCTTCCAATGCTTACCGCAGACCTATTTACAAGCTGAGCGTCACGGACAGCCGAAACTTGGAGTCTCTGGTATTCTTCTGACCGCATCCGGCGGGCCATTTCTAAAACATAGTTTAGATGAATTACATAATGTAACGCCTGCGCAGGCGTGTAAACATCCTAATTGGTCCATGGGACAGAAAATCTCGGTTGATTCGGCGAGCCTTATGAATAAAGGGTTAGAGCTAATTGAAGCTTGTCATCTTTTTTCAATCGAAGAACATTTTGTTACAGTAGTTGTGCATCCGCAGAGTATTATTCATTCCATGGTGCAATATGTGGATGGTTCAACATTGGCGCAAATGGGAAATCCTGATATGTGTACGCCGATAGCACATGCGTTGGCATGGCCTGAGCGTATTCAAACCCATGTTCCAGCTTTAGATTTATTTAAAAATCATCAGTTGGATTTTCAAGCGCCTGATACACATCGATTCCCAGCATTAAGCTTGGCACGTCAAGCGATGAAAACTGGGGGCACAGCCCCAGCGATTTTAAATGCAGCCAATGAAATTGCTGTTGCTGCATTTTTAAATCAACAGGTGGGGTTTATGGATATTCCTGCTATTGTTGAACACACTTTGAATACCATCTCACATCAAGCAGCAACACAACTTGATGTTATTTTAGAAGCCGATCAAAACGCACGTCATGTTGCTCAGCAATATGTGGTGAATATAGGAATTTAAGCATGAGCGCCTTGTTTATGATTGTTGCGGCAATTTTGCTTTTAGGCCCACTTATTGCAATACATGAGTTTGGGCACTATTTTGTTGCGCGTAAATTGGGCGTAAAAGTTTTAGTTTATTCCATTGGTTTTGGACCAACGGTTTTAAAGTGGACCTCTAAAAAGTCAGGTATTCAATATCAGCTTTCGGCATTGCCCTTGGGTGGTTATGTCAAAATGCTGGATGAGCGTGAAGGTGATGTTGCTGAAGAGGATGCGCCCAAAGCATTTAATCGTCAGTCACCTTGGAAGCGTATCGCAATTGTTGCGGCTGGTCCATTGATTAACTTGGCATTCGCTATTTTACTGTTTTGGATTTTATTTTTACCTGCACAAGAGCAATTGAATACACGTGTGGGTAAAGTGCTATCTAATACACCTGCAGCACAAGTTCAAATGCAAGTGGGCGATAAAATTACCGCTGTTGATGGCTTAACGACACCCACTTGGGAAAAATTGAATTTTGCCTTGGTTGATCGTGTAGGTGAGACGGGATCAATCCAAATTCAGGCCGAACGTGCGGGACAAGTTAAGACATTTAGTTTGCCTATTCAAAACTTCTTGAAAGATCAAATACAGTCTCCGCTTGATGTTTTGGGTTTTACGCCTTATCGACCAAAAATTCCTGCGGTTGTGACTAAGTTGAGCGAAGATGGTGCAGCCATTCGTCAGGGTATGCAACAAGGTGACAAAATTGTCGCGATTGATGGCATCAAGATGAATGATTGGTTTGATGTAGTTCAAGTGGTTCAAGCCTCGCCTGAGAAATTGTTAAAAATTGATGTGCTTCGTCAAAATCAATTGGTACAACTTGAAGTGATGCCGCAAGGTAAGCGCGACAATATGGGCAAGGTTTCTGGTGTCTTAGGTGTACAAAGTGACCCTGGGAAAATCAGTATTCCTAAAGAATATAAACAAACGATACAATATAATCCTGCCGAAGCCTTCATGATGGCGGTGGATAAAACTGGTCAACTGTCGAGTATGATTTTGAACTCGATTGTGAAAATGGTGCGTGGTTTGATTGGTCTAGACAACCTATCAGGACCGATCACGATTGCCAAAGTCGCAGGACAAAGTGCAGAAATGGGTTGGCAAACTTTTATCTCATTTATGGCACTGATGAGTGTAAGTTTAGGGATATTAAATTTATTGCCTATTCCTATGCTTGATGGTGGACATTTGGTCTATTATTTTATAGAACTAATACGTGGTAAACCTGTTTCTGAACAAATACAATTGGTTGGTTTAAAAATTGGTATGGTATTGCTCGGAAGTATGATGCTTTTGGCACTATTCAATGATTTTATGCGTTTGTAAAAAAGCGTAGATACGGAATTAAATTTTACATCGGAAAAAACTGGCATGCAGCACACACATTTATTTATGCCTTTGGCGCTCATCAGTGCTATGGCAACAGTACAACAAGTATATGCAGCAGAAGATTATATAGTACGTGATATTAAGGTTGATGGACTTGTTCGTTTAACGCCAGCAAATGTCTATGGAATGATTCCGTTGAATAGTGGGGATCGTGTGAGCGATGCAGCACTTGCCAATGCCATTCGTAGTTTATATGCAACAGGTTTGTTTGATGACATTAAAACAGAAAAGCAGGGTGATACGCTGGTTTTCAAAGTTGTCGAACGCCCACTAATTTCTAAAGTTGAATTTAAAGGTAATAAACTCATTCCTAAAGAGGCCTTGGAAGAAGGCTTGAAGAAGATGGGGATTACCGAAGGTGAAGTGCTGAAAAAATCAGCGCTACAAACGGTTGAATCTGAGCTTGAACAACAGTACATGCAGCAAGGTCGTTATGATGCTGATGTTAAAGTTGTGACGACGGCAAAGCCGAACAACCGTGTAGACCTTACTATTGAGTTTGTTGAAGGTAAGGCTGCAAAAGTCGTAGATATCAATATTATTGGTAATACAGTATTTAAAGAAAGCGAAATTGAACAAGCGTTTGCGGTAAAAGAGAGTGGTTGGACATCCATTATTTCACGTAATGACCGTTATGCACGTGAAAAGATGGCTGCAAGCTTAGAGTCTTTACGTGCGCTTTATTTAAACAAAGGCTATATCAACTTTAATATCAATCACTCAAGCTTAAATTTAAGTGAAGATAAAAAGAATATTTTTGTTGAAGTTTCAGTGGATGAAGGCGAACAGTTCAAATTTGGCGAAACCAAATTTTTGGGCGATGCTTTATACACCCCAGCAGAACTGAAAGCTTTACAAATTTATAAAGATGGCGATACCTATTCACAAGAAAAAGTGAATGCGGTTAAACAGTTGCTTCTGCGTAAATACGGTAATGCAGGTTATTACTATGCAGAAGTGAACGTCGTGCCTCAGATTGATAAAGAAACTCATCTGGTGGATTTAAATTATTATGTGAATCCAGGTCAGCAAGTGACTGTGCGTCGTATTAACTTTACCGGCAACACGAAAACTGCGGATGAAGTATTACGTCGTGAAATGCGCCAAATGGAAGGTGCATTAGCAAGTAATGAGAAAATTGATTTATCGAAAGTTCGTTTAGAGCGCACCGGTTTCTTTAAAACTGTAGATATCAAACCGGCGCGCGTTCCGAACACAGCCGATCAGGTTGATTTAAATATTAATGTTGAAGAGCAGCACTCGGGTACCAGTACTTTAGCAGTTGGTTTCTCACAAAGTGGTGGTGTAACCTTCCAAGCGGGTTTAAGCCAAACCAATTTCATGGGTACAGGTAATTCGGTTGCAATTGATTTATCCCGCTCAGAAACACAAGACTATTACAACCTAAGTGTGACGGATCCATACTTTACGATTGATGGTGTACGTCGTGGTTATAACATGTACTACCGTAAAACCAAGTTGGATGAAGACTATAACGTCAATAACTATGTGACGGATAGTCTTGGTGGTGGTATCAATTTCGGTTATCCAATTGATGAAAACCAAAGCATTAGTGCGGGTTTAAACATCGACCAAACTGAAGTAACTACAGGTCCGTATGTATCGACCTATGTACGTGATTACTTGCTGGCACATGGCGGTAAGACAAAAAGTACATCGACTTATTGTATGGTTGACTTAGTTTTAGATCCTACAACAGGTGGTTATGTTTGCCCAGATGGTCAGACATCTGCTCCTTATGGTTCTGAGTTTACAGGTGACTTCTTAACGTATAACTTAAACTTAGGTTGGTCATATAACACCTTAAACCGTCCGGTGTTCCCGACATCTGGTATGTCGCATCGTATTAATGGTGAAATTGCACTACCAGGCAGTGATGTTGAATATCAAAAGCTGACTTATGATGCTCAGGCATACTTCCCACTTGCGAAAGACTTTGTATTACGTGGCTATGGTAAGTTGGGTTATGGTAATGACTTACCATTCTATAAAAACTTCTATGCAGGTGGTTTTGGTTCGGTACGTGGTTATGATAATAGTACCTTAGGTCCGAAATACCCAGGCGTAACTTATAGTGAATCAAGATCTAAAGATAATGACTATGAAGAAGTAGGTGGTAACGCACTGATCCAATTTGGTACAGAATTGGCTTTGCCTTTACCATTTAAAGGGGATTGGACACGTCAGGTTCGCCCAGTTATCTTTGCTGAAGGTGCGCAAGTATTTGATACGCAGTGTGATGTTCCATCTGGTCAATTATATATGACTGGAAGTAAAACTGATGCTGGTGTAGATGCGAAGCAATACTGTAAAGACAACTTCGGTTTCGAGCTTGATAACATGCGCTATAGCGTGGGCGTAGGCTTTACTTGGATTACGATGATTGGTCCATTGTCTCTCAGCTATGCATATCCATTGAATGATAAAGAAGGCGACGAGACAAAGAACATTCAATTTGAAATCGGTCGTACCTTCTAAGGTCGACCTTTTCTATACATGAAAGATATAAATATGAAAAAACTTCTTACAGCTTTAACACTTACAGCATTAACTTCTACAGTGGTGAATGCTGCTGGCTATGGTGTTGTGGATCTTGAGCGTGTTGTTGAAAATAGCACCTATTTAAAACAGCAAAATTCGAGTTTTCAACAAAAAATTCAACCGCAAAGTACTAAGCTTGATCAACTTAGTAAAGAGCTTCAAGACTTACAACAGCGCTTACAAACAGGTGATAAGCTAAACACTGCGGATAAGCAAAAAATGGTGACTCAGTATCAAACCAAAATGAACGAGTTCAATACTTTACAACAGGCCATGCAAAGCAGTGTGCAAAGCTCTATTCAGCAAGTACGTACTGTATTTGATGGTCGTGTGAAGCAAGTTGCTGAACAATTGCGTAAAGAAAATCAATTAGATGTTGTTTTGAATAAAAACTCAGCACTTGCCTATGACGCTAAGTATGATTTAACTGATAAAATGATTCAAAAGGTTAACGCAATTAAGTAATCAATGAATCCTCAACAGTATCGCTTAGAAGATCTTGCTCGTTTAGTCCAAGGTGAGTGTGTAGGTCAAGCTGATTTAATCCTTAAGGGATTAGCAAGTCTAGATTCGGCAGAATCTAGGCATCTTGCATTTGTAAATGGTGAAAAGTACTTAGAGCAAGCACAGCAGTCTAAAGCTGGAGCATTCATTGTTACAGCTGATCTGAAAGATCGATTGGTTGAACATCAAAACTTTATTGTTGTTGCCAATCCTTATTTAGCCTTTGCCATTTTAACCCATGCTTTTGAGGTTAAACACACTGAGCAGGGCATTGAAAGCACTGCACAGATACATCCATCAGCAATCATCTCAGATACTGCTTATATTGGTCATTATGTGGTCATTGGTGAAAATTGCGTTGTTGGCGATGATACGATTATCCATTCCCATGTCAGCATACATGATGGGGTTGAAATTGGCCGCGGTGGTTTAATTGAATCGCATGTAAATCTGATGTCATGCAAAATTGGTGATCGTGTTCGTATTCATGCCAATACTGTGATTGGTAGTGAGGGTTTTGGTTTTGCCCCTTATCAAGGGAAATGGCATCGAATTGCTCAATTGGGTTCGGTCATCATTGGAAATGATGTACGGATTGGTTCAAATTGTAGTATTGATCGCGGTGCATTGGATGACACAATTTTGGAAGATGGTGTCATTATTGATAACCTTGTGCAAATCGCCCATAACGCTAAAATTGGTGCCAATTCGGCTTTTGCTGCCAATACCGCAATAGCGGGTAGTACAACCATTGGCAAAAATTGCATCGTAGGTGGTGGGTCTGCAATTGCAGGGCACCTAAATATTGTTGATAATGTCACTTTAACTGGAATGTCAATGGTCACAAATAATATTTCTGTGGCTGGAACGTATTCTTCAGGAATTGGACTGTTTGAAAATCAAAAGTGGAAACGCACCGTTGTTCGTTTAAGACAATTAGCAGATGTGCCATTGACCCAATTGGTAAAAAAACTTGATCATATGCAGGCTCAAATCGAGTCCCTTGAATCAACAATTAAATTGCGTAAATAGAAATATGATGACTGAGTCGAATTCTACTAGTTTCACGAAACCTGAATTGCCAATGACGATTCAAACCATTCGTGAGTACTTACCACACCGCTATCCTTTTTTATTGGTCGATCGTGTTGTTGATGTGACTGAAAATGGAATTGTGGCGTATAAAAATGTGTCTATTAATGAAGAGTTCCTTCAAGGCCATTTCCCTAATTATCCAATTATGCCTGGTGTTTTGATTGTCGAAGCATTAGCGCAAGTTTCAGGTATTCTTGGTTTCATCATGAACAATGAGAAACCAAGTGAAGGTTCTTTGTTCTTGTTCGCAGGTGCAGAGAAAGTTCGCTTTAAAAAGCAAGTCGTTGCAGGCGACCAATTAGTGTTAAAATCAGAATTGGTTATGCAGAAACGTGGTATTTACAAATATAATTGTATTGCCACTGTTGACGGTGTAGTAGCAGCATCTGCGGAAATTATGGTTTCGCATCAGAAAATAGAGCAATCATGAGCAATAACGAATTTATTCACCCAACAGCAATCATCGATGCATCTGCCGTGATTGCAGCAGATGCAAAGATTGGACCGTATTGTATTATTGGTCCAAATGTCACTATTGGTGCAGGTACGCAGTTACATTCGCATGTGATGGTCGGTGGTTATACGCGTATTGGAGAACAAAATGAAATTTTCCAATTCGCAAGCGTGGGTGAGGTCTGCCAAGATCTAAAATATGCAGGTGAAGAAACCTGGTTAGAAATTGGTGACCATAATAAAATTCGTGAGCATTGTAGTTTACACCGTGGTACGGTTCAGGATCACGGTATAACCAAGATTGGTAGCCATAATCTTTTAATGGTGAATACGCATATTGCACACGACTGTGTGGTCGGTGATCATAATATTTTTGCAAACAATGTCGGCGTGGCTGGCCATGTTCATGTAGGTGACTATGTGATTGTCGGCGGTAACTCGGGTATACACCAATTCTGTAAGATTGACTCTTATAGCATGATTGGTGGTGCATCATTGATTGTAAAAGATGTCCCTGCTTATGTGATGGTTTCTGGTAATCCTGCACATGCTTTTGCGATGAATGTTGAAGGCATGCGTCGTAAAGGTTGGTCTAAAAATGTGATTCAAGGTTTACGTACTGCATTTAAACTGATCTATAAAGAAGGTTTAACGACAGAGCAGGCTTTAGAACGTATCCGTGCAGAAATTTTGCCTGAAGTTGCTGAAGCACAGTTGCTCATTGACTCGTTAGAACAGTCAGAGCGTGGCATTGTGCGTTAAGCTTATTCCAAAGATAAAAAAGACACTTCGCGTGTCTTTTTTTATATCTATAGGAAAATTACTTTTTAAAGAAAGTAGCTTCTTCAGACTTAGGATATTGTTTAAGGAGTTTGGCTTTGTATTGGTTGGCCTGAGCCGTATTTTTATCCACTTCTTTGGCAATATTGTAGAGTTGATAGACGGCTCGAGGCGCACGCGAAGAGTGTGGGTATTGGTTTGCCACAATCCCGTAGTTCTTTTTCGCTTCTGCATAGTTGGTAGGTTCAATCGCTAAATTAAATTCCGCTAACCAGAAATATGCATTGCTGATGTAAACACTGTTGGGGTTGTTTTTAATAAAATTTTGCATGGGTGCAATCGCTTTCTTCGCACCACCTTGCTTATAGGCATCCAATGCGACAGTATACGCGGCTTTTTCTAGCTCAGATGGCTCTGATGTGTTTTGCGTACTGACCACTACAGGTGCTTTGTTTACTGCGACCGTGGTTGTGCTACTGCTGGCGTTGGTGATTGTGGTGTTACTGGGAGGAGTATCCTGTTGGTTATCCTCCGTTGTATTGCTCGCTTCAGGGTCTACTTTTTGTTGAAGTAACTCTAAGCGTTGATCTAGGTCAGTGTAACGGTTTTCCAACTCATGTTTGAGTTGAGCGATCTCATTGTCTTGTTCTTCAAGTTTACCGCGTAAGCTACGCAAATCACTTTCTAATTGTTGGTTCTTTTGCATGATTTGCCAATTAATATTGGTTCCTGTTGCACTCGCACCTGTGTCTACTGCGACGCTGGTTGGATTGACACTATTGTTCGTTGCTTGGCTTAAGCCGCGAGATTCAATTGGAATATTGGCGAAAACAGGCATTGTGCAAAGTAGGGTGAGGGCACATAGGCTATGCTTCTTTAGCATCATAAAATATCCGTGTTATAAGGCTTTGATGGGGGGATACATCAAGCAAAATTCATTTACCCCATTAAAAACGGCAACGTTATGAATTGCAATAAGCTTTTACATTGTTGTCGTATATTTAGGTAAATGAATGTAGCCTAGTCGTTACCAATAATTGAGCGATTTTTCTTGAGTTTGTTTTATAAATAGTCAATTGAATGAAATGCTTATTGAAAAGTCGTTTATAGGCTTGCAACTTAGGGAAAAATCTCTATACTCTGTTCTTGCAATGGTAGCCCTGCTGGTTACTTCGCAATTGTATTCTACGAACCCCGCCAGGACCGGAAGGTAGCAACGGTAGTAGAAATATGATGTGCCGAAGGCTTGCTGGTAGGGTTGCCACCATATTCATCTATTAAAAATATAATAATCAATATACAAATATATTGTATGTAGACCAAATTTAAAATATCTTTCCATTGACTGTTATTAGGTTTGTAATATTTCCTATTCTCTTTACCCTTAGCTTTTGTTTTAAAGATTCATTTACTCTATTCCGCACCTCTTTTTGCTCTCTAGCATTTGTACTTTTTCTTAGGTGATGTATTTTAATATCACGTTAAATCCTGATTATTTAATTTAACGAAAATTATTTCAAGTATTAGAAATCATTGCATTATTTTTTCATCTTATACTTTATATATTGAAGCTTTTCTGAATGTTATCTGATTCGTAGTTACTTAAGACTTACATTATTTTCTAACTCATTAACGGTTACATGTAGTTAATGTTCGATGTGAATATAAGATCAATATTTATAAAGGTGATTTGGGCATAGCTTGGTCAAGAGCGAATGGTGATTAGTCATCAACCCTGCGATTAATCGCTTTCATAATCGCGTCCATTTCAAAGCCACGATACATTAAAAAACGGATTTGCTTGGCTTTTAGTTTTGGATCTGTTGCGACCTCAGTTCCATACTTTCTAACTTTGAGTTGATAGGCTTGTTCGACCCAATCTGTTTCTTTCAGTTCTTCTAAAATTAAACCAGTGTCAATCTTTTTAGTTTTAAGCGCCATTTTAATGCGATTAGGGCCTTTGCCTTTACGTTTTTGGCTCGATAGCGTGATCTCAGCTACGCGTTGATCACTCTGATAGTTTTGTGCTGAAAGCTCTTCAACCAGTGTAATCACTTCTTCACGGTGCATTGCCCATGTGGTCAGTTTCTCAATCAATTCTGCTTTTGAATATTCCTTACGTGTTAATACAGCAAAGGCATAAGAACGTAGACGAGAACCTGTTAAACCTGTGGGTTTGGGCTGATTCTTTTCATCAAAATCTAAAGCATCATCAGTTTCTTGTGTTACCTGCGTGTGGTCATATTGAGTAGCAGGGGATTCTTCCTCACCAAATTGTTGTTTGAGAGCATCATAGTCAAGAAGTTTGGGGAATTTTGAGTTAGGCATAATCGGCTATGAAATAGATCTGAATAAACAAAACGCCCCGTAGGGCGTTTCTTAGTGTAAGCCTAAATGTCGTGTAATGACATTTAATCTTTTTCGATACTTTTAATTAGGCATCTAAAAAATCTGGCTCTTCTTCATTCTCTTCTACAGGCGCAGCGTTTGCAGTCGTCAGTAGTTTTTCTCGAATGATTTTCTCAATGGTTTCAGCCAACTGAGGGTTTTCTTCAAGGTGACGGATCACATTGTTTTTACCTTGACCAATTTTATCACCTTGGTATGAATACCAAGCACCTGCTTTTTGTACGATTTCTTGTTGAACAGCTAAGTCTACGAGTTCGCCCAAGTGGTTGACGCCTTTACCATATAAGATTTGAAAGAGCGCTTCACGGAATGGAGGTGCCATTTTGTTTTTGACAACTTTCACTTTGGTTTCAGAACCAACGATTTCATCGCCTTCTTTGACCTGACCTACGCGACGAATGTCTAAACGCACAGACGCATAGAATTTCAACGCATTACCACCAGTAGTAGTTTCAGGGCTACCAAACATTACACCAATTTTCATACGAATTTGGTTAATGAAAATCACCATACAGTTTGAACGTTTTGCATTACCTGTAATTTTACGTAATGCTTGGCTCATTAAACGTGCTTGGAGGCCCATGTGTGAGTCGCCCATTTCACCTTCAATTTCAGCACGTGGTGTCAATGCTGCAACAGAGTCGACAACGATGAGGTCAATGGCACCAGAGCGAACCAGCATGTCTGCAATTTCAAGTGCTTGCTCACCATGGTCAGGCTGAGAAACCAGTAGATTGTCAATATCTACGCCAAGTTTACGCGCATACTGTGGGTCTAAAGCGTGTTCTGCATCGATAAATGCACATGTACCACCTGCTTTTTGACATTCGGCAATCGCTTGTAAAGTCATGGTTGTTTTACCTGAAGATTCAGGACCATAAATCTCAACGATACGACCTTTCGGTAAGCCGCCAATGCCGAGTGCAATATCAAGTGTCAATGAACCTGTAGATACCGCTTCAACGGCTTGTACGGTGTTGTCACCAAGACGCATTACTGTGTTTTTACCAAACTGCTTTTCAATTTGGCTTAGCGCAGCATTGAGCGCCTTGCTTTTATTATCATCCATCTTACAACCTCAAAACGATGTCACGGATATTTACTGAATATGCTCAGTATAGTGACAGATTTAGTCTGTATCTTCTATAAAAGTCAGATCGTGTGCGACACAATATGACGCATATCATTCATCATCATTATAAGACCAATATTGGTCAAATTGTTGATCATTTTCTTGTCTAAACTTACTGATATCGCGTCGGTCTTTTTTACTTGGACGATGATCAGGTCGAGCTAGATTATGCAACTTTCTTTGGCTTGCAATCAATTCCCGTCGTGTAATACTGACTTCAGTTTCTTCATATAATTTTTGAGCGACAGGAGCGGGGCCACGCACGTCAGAAAGTTCTTTGATCACCACGGTTTTCTTGTCAATACCTTGTTGTATGGTGAGTTCCATTCCAACCCGAACTTCTCTCGACACTTTGACACGTTCGCCATTGTGGTGAACTTTGCCCCCCTCAATTGCGTTTTTGGCAATGGAGCGCGTTTTAAAAAAACGTGCTGCCCATAACCATTTGTCAATGCGCATGCCTACAGCATCTTCCGCTAAAGTGGATTTACGCATATTTGGCCGTGACCTCAGCTTGCTCTAAATAAGGAATTAAATCGGTGAGCTGATTTAAGATCGGATAAGGGCTGGATGTCTTGCTTTGACCTAGTGATGAAGGTTGAGCAATGGTAAATAGGTTTTGAATACCATAACTTTCAGCACCCTTTAGTACTTTTTCAGTGTCATCGATAAAGTAACACTGTGTGGCTGCAAAAGGATGGCGTTCATGGAGACGTTGCCAGAACTCAGTAAACTCCTTGGCATGGCCGAGGGTTTCACTGCTAATAATGACATCAAAATATGAGGCTAGTTTCGTGTGTTCGAGTTTGAACTTGAGTCCCTCACAGTCCGCATTAGTGGCAAGCCAGCAAGGGTAGCCGTTACTTTTTAAATAGTCGAGAAGTTCAAGACAGCCTTCACGCAGGCCAACTTTATGCTTAAATTCCTGCTGCAAAGCGAGCGTATCTACGCCAACTTTAGCTGTCCAAAAGCGCGTAGAATACCAATTGAGTGTGTGATTATGGGTTTGATAAAACTGAAACAGGGCCTGAGTACTTTGTTCTAAAGAGCACTGGTGTTGTTCAGCATAACGGATAGGAAGCTGATGATTCCAAATAAAATCATCATAGGCAAGATCCAGTAATGTACCGTCCATATCAAAAATGATAATTGGCTTTTCCACTCAAAAAATCTCCAATGTTTCAAAGTTCAGCAATGGCTATAGAAAACAGTTAGCAACCGACCTAGCAGTTTTGCTTCATGCAAATATGGCGTAATTATAGCGTATAGCTGTATAAGATGACGGACTTGCATAGCCCATTGTCAAAAATTGAAGAAGACGGGATCTCAATTTTTTAAGTCAGAGCATATAAGATGTGTTAACTGCACATTGATCCATAACAATATTGAAATTTCAGCATAAGGAATGATTCACCTTATGGAGAGGGAGGAGTTTTTGTAAACATCTGATGAGAACGCTTAGAGCTATCATTTGAATGTAAGGGCTGTAGAGAATGAGTTTTTTGAATTTGTATAAAACTTATACTAAATTGAGATTTAGTAGTGAATTTTTGCTATGTCCAGATGATATTTAGCAAGTTGAGTGTATTGTTTAATGTCAGATGAATGAACTAGTAAGAAATTGTTTTATAAGGTATTCATTTTCTTATTAAATTTTTTCTTACATTTAAAAGATCGACAAATAAAACCAAATATTGAAGTATTTGGCCAACTTTATAAGGAAAAGGATAGTGAATGTTTTCATGGCTTTTTGTAAGTTTGGTCATTACCATCCTTTTAACACCCGGACCAACAAATACCCTTTTAGCCTCATCAGGCATTGAAACTGGTGTTAAAAAATCCCTGAAATTGATTCCAGCAGAAGTGGTGGGTTATTTTATTGCCATTAGCGCATGGGGAGTTTTAATTGACTCGATTGCTGAATCTCTACCTATTCTGCCACCCATCTTGAAGCTTTTTAGTGCGGCTTATATTATTTACTTGGCCTTTAAATTATGGAAAACCTCTACTGTTGCTGCTGACCTAAATCAGCCATCGATTACAGCGAAGGCGCTTTTTTGTGCAACCATGTTAAATCCTAAAGCGCTATTATTTGCGTCAGCCGTTTTCCCAGCTGTAGCATGGTCAAGTTTGCAAGCCTATACGGTGCATATGGGGCTATTTTTATGTTTAATTGCACCGATTGCATTGTTTTGGGTTTTTATTGGCTCTGTCTTGGTGGCCAATAAAATCTCATGGTTGAATCAAAAAAATTTACAACGGACTGCATCATTGGTTTTGGTCAGCTTTTCAGTACCGCTTAGCTATTCGGCTCTCATGTCTATCTAATCTGTTTCATCAAATGTTCATTTTACATCGATAACATAAAAACCACCTGAGGGTGGTTTTTATGTTTGAAGCTAAATTTAAACCACTTCAGCTGGTGGAGAAAGGTTGGCTGTATTTAGCGGATTAATGCGATAAACGTAAGTTTTCTGACAAAAATGAAAATAAAAAATAAAGTGGTTTTGCTGGTTATTTACACAAGAATCGGTTAAAAAAGATGTGGCGAATGAGAATAAAATAGAGAGTAATGGATGGGTGAATTAAATTTAGATTTTTTAGATGAAACCTTGGATAAATATGAAGCAAAAGGTAAGAAAAAGGCCATTAAAAAAATCCGTATTGGTTATATGCTCTATGCAAAGTTTATGTCGAATAAAAAATTTGCAGAAAATGTAATGAGTTCATCATTAGATCCCAATAAGCGGACTTATCGTAATACCAAGATTAAAATTACGCATGATGAATATGAGTTAACCTTTTTACGTAATGATGATTAAGTATTGAATAGTGTTAAAAAAACCTAAGGTTTCATTGATCTGAAATATTTGGTCTATAAAGTGTGCGACATAAAGAAATGAAAATATAATGATTAGATGATGTTTGTGCAGTTAAGCCTGTTTATTTGGAGAGAGGTAAACAGGTTTTTTATTATAATAACTTTCTGGTCTGAGTGATTGCAGACAAAAAGCCCGATTTGTTTTCATGCTGATCGGGCCTTTATTTTTCTATTGAAATGAAAATAATGAAAAAGCTTATTTCTGACATATTTTGATCATATTGTTCATGGATAATCTTTTTTATTTTGAGTTGCTTTGATATGTCAATTGTTACTGCAAATGAACTAGATGATATTCTAAAAGAATTAATTTCTAAAAATAAAAAGCCTGAAAAAATTTTGATTGGTTATAAAGCATATAGCGAGCTTATGAATGATCGAAAATTTTTGCATGAAGTCGCTAGCTCGGCTATGGACCCGAATAAAAGAAAGTATCAAAAGATTAAGATCAAAGTGACGCAGGATGAGTATCAATTAGAAGTGAAGTGCTCAGATAAAAATGAGTAGCTATAAAGTAATTTAAAAAAACTGGAGAAAGAGTGCATTTTTAATTGATGTATTTAAAATACAGGTTTATACTATACTCCAAATTAAAGCGCTGTAGCTTTTCTTGTTTTATATCCCACGCTCCCATGCGTGGGATTTTTTTGCGTTATGATTTTTCATAAAGAAACCACTTGGATGTACAAAGCTGAAAAGAAATTAAGAATGAGTACAAATTAGAAAAAGTCAGTTTTTGACTTTCTCTAGCATCAATATTCAATGTGTGAGTGAGTAAAGGTAAAGTCAGGTTAATTGGACTATTCAACCCAAAGTCAAAAGAAGAATTGGAATCGAATGACATCTTCTGAGTGTCTTAGGCGTATAATGTTTTTAAGGCAGTGTTTTGAAAAGTATTCGTGTGCGCTCACTCTAAGGTGACAGTATAACGTTGAATATGAAGCGATCAGCATGCTGCTATTTCACAGATGAATTTCTCTATCTATAACTTGATGAATAAAAAGGCGATCTCATGTTTAAGCCCACAACTGCACCTCAAGATGCGCTGATATTGCAACTTGTACCGATTGTGACTCAGGCATGTGAGATTTTGCGAGAGGAGTATCAAACTTATGTTGCAGGTGGTGATTTTACAGTTGAACGAAAATCTGATTATTCACCCGTCACGCAAGCAGACTATCGTGTCAATCAATTTATTACCGAATCTTTAAACAGCACCTTTCCTCATTTGCCAGTTCTTTCTGAAGAAGGGCAGCATGCACATAGACAGCAGTGGCAGTCTTTTTGGATGCTTGATCCTTTAGATGGTACCAAAGAATTTTTGCATCAACGTCCAGAATTCACCATCAATCTCAGTCTTATCGAGGGTGCGCATACAACTTTTGCTGTGCTGGCTATTCCTTGTGAACAGCAAATTTACTTCTGTCCACTACAAGGTCAGCCTTTAAAATATAATATTGAAAAAGACGTATGGTCTGTATATGTTCCAGTTGAAAACCACACTGCTGTTCAAGTCGGCTTAAGTCAAAGTAGTCAGAGCAAACCGCAGTACCAAGTGTATTTAGAGCAGTTGGAAAAACTTACACCTATTCAAGAGTATCGCGCAGGGAGTGCATATAAGTTCTGCATGGTGTTAGAAGACCGAGTTGATATTTACCCGCGCTTTCACCCAACGAGTGAGTGGGATACCAGTGCTGGACAGTGTTTATTGGAGCGGATAGGTGGTGGTTTGGTTGATTTTCAGGGACGCCCATTCGTATATAATCAAAGATTGAATTTATTGAATGGCGGTTTTATTGCATATCGAAATAACGATATGAAAAAACTGGCATTACAAGCACTTGAACTAATGCCTTCGTCGGCTTGAGCTAAAAACTGAGCATGCTATAGTGTTTTTTGAATTATTGAGTTGCTAGTGATTATGGCTTTAGAGTTACTCCCGCCTAGTATGTTGAAGGCAATCGATTTATTGCCAGATGCAAAAACGCCAGTGACGTTGTTTACACGTCATTCCATTCGTGAAGTTGTTACGGGTCAGGGGCTTGCAGGCTATGATTTACAGTTGACGCATCAAGGGCGCGATTTGGCGGAGGCTTGGGGTTCCTATCTGATAGATAATACGGATCGAGTGATACAACACTGTATTTCTAGCCCAATTCAACGTTGTATTGATACCGCTGCATTAATGATTCAAGGGGCAGATGGACAAACCCTTGAGCCGAATACCCACCGCATTGAAATTATCGAACAAGGTTTATTGGTTGAGCCAGGCAGTTTTGTTTTGGATATTAAGCAAGCTGGGCCTTACTTTCAGCGTCAAGGCGCTCTAGGATTTATTAATAGCTTTGTTAATAATGCTTTACCCGGTATGAAGCATCCGATTCATGGCGTCGTAGATGTATTGGAACTCATATATAACACGCATCCGAACAATCCTTATGGTTTGAGCCTTGCGGTCAGTCATGACACGATTTTAGCTGCGATTTTGGCGGTTATTTCAGGGCGCACGATTGTGACCAAAGAAGACTGGCCGAAAATGATGGAAGGTCTTTTCGTGTGGTTTGAGGGGGATGTGTTTTTGGAATCAAAATTGAAATGGATTTGGCGCGGGGAAATTAATGAACTGAATATTCATGAATTTCAAAATCTGTAAGTGCTTTGTTTATTAATAAAAAATCAGCTATAAATCTCGTTCATTCATTTAGACGTTCGTTTGAACTAGAAAAAGAATATACGAGATTTATAGATCGATCATTCGTCAACCTTATTAAATACTATACCGCATCAGTTTAAATTTTTGCTTTGAGTCGATTAGGAAAGTCGAGCAAATCGATACTCAGGCCTTCATCATTTAAAGGCCATAATGAGGTATTCACCGTTACGCTGTGCTGATGAATGCGATTGTATTTATCTGCAGCAATTAATGTGGCAATCTCATGATTCGAAAGGGTATAAGCGTTGACAACATCGGCTGGATATTGAGTGCGGGCATAGAACTCAGCTTCCGTTTCTCCTTGGTGTAGTGCAAAAATACGTTCAATTGCAGGTAAATAGACGCCATAGCCTAACCACGCATCAACGCCCTGAGAGGCCTGAATTTCTGCGGTTCCGCGCATATTTGAGATGACTTTGGCAAGTATGTCTTTTTCACCTTTGGCATGAAAATACTCAATATATTGTTGTTCTGTCGGTTGGAATTTTTCAAGCGTTGGAAGAAATTTATTAATCATGCTATTCCCCAGTAGAACATTCTATGTGGTTCGTTATAGAAAAACAGAATACCATAATTTATTTATGGGATTTTGGTTTTAATCATTTTGAGTCTAAAAATTAAAATAAGCTACATGCATACAAAGAAAATTAATTGAAATATCTAATTTTTAAAAAATTTACTGACAAATGTTGGCACTATATTGGTGCAAATTCAACTGTATAACTCATCATTATTTTTCATAAATTCAAGCCTTGTCACAGAACTATTATTTTTCGGACATTAGTTTCAAGACCGATAAAAAAATATGTCCTGAAGTGACAAATTATGTAAATTGAATATGAATAGAAAATAGTGTTAAATACTTAAGCATTTGATTTATATAAATTATTAATGATTTTTAATTTTATTTGTGACTATTTTGGGGGAAGATGTGAAAAGTGTGAATGAGTTCTTGTATTGCAAGCTAAGTCTTTGTGTTGTAACGCTGATGCTTGCTGCGTGTGGTGGTGGTGGTGGAGAGAGTGGAACCGAAAACTCTACAACGCCTGTAGTGAAAACCTATGCTGAGCCTACACAGGATGTGGCTGATGTAAATACATTGGGTTATTTTGATTACGATGCAAACTCCAATACGCGTGTGATACGAAATGACTTAACTGGTAACTTCGAAGCAATGCTGCAATTTGGTCAGAGTCATGTGGTTGATCCAAATGGTAATGAAAGTAAAAAAATGCCGCGTCTGACGATGGAAAAAGAAGCGCTATTGTTAGTTACGCCAACTGATAGCATGGGGAAAATTGATGGTCTGAGTGCTGATATTTACATGAATAATCAGTTGCTCCGCACAGTTACATTTAACGATCCAACTCAGATTCCTCTGTCTGATCAAACCAATACTGATGAGCGTGCGCGTGTGCAATATAGTAAGCGTGCGTGGAGTGCTCAACTCAATTGGGATGAAATACGTCCAGGTTTGCGTATTCAGCTTAAAGATTCTCATGGTCGTCAGGGGCAAATCGCGGAAGATAAAATTGATTTTGCCTCTCCGGGAGAGTTGGTCTTAAATAATATTCGTATCGGCATGTTAACTGCTCCCCCTGTTTCCAATGGTCACTATATGCTGAATGATCCTGTTCGGGCAGGTTCAGATTACTTTCAAACGATTCCAGCTGCTGAAATGACCGTTGCAAAATATGATGATATTCAGTTGGATCGCGTCATGATTGCAGACGGGACCATTTACGATACTGCAAGTGCCAGCCAAGGCGGGGTTTATGACGGTGACATGCGTGAAAACGTAGGTAAGTCGACATTTAGCGTAGGCATTAATCTAGCAAACTGGGGGATTACCAGTGCTTCGATGGCAAGTCAAAATCAACCACAATTAACCCAAACCGTAGTTGCACACCATAGCCGTGGAAAATATGCCAATGGCGAAAGTAATCATGGTTTAAGTGGTGGTAACGGCATGCTGACGTTGTATGATTCGGTTGGAAACGAGTTTAGTCATGAAATTGGACACCACTATGGACTGGGGCATTATCCTGGGCAGGAGGGTGATAACCAGTTCTGGACTTCACATCATGCAGATAGTGGTTGGGGTTACATTCCGTATCGCAATATGATGCGGGGTAATTTGATTTGGAATAATAAGGATTTATGGGCTGCTTCTACAGGAATTGCAAATTTCTTAGCTTTATATCCACATAGCCGAGATGCCATGTCTGGTGGTTATGCATCAAGCTCAGTTTCACGTTATACCCACTATACGGGCTATAGCACTTATTTAAAAATTCAACCACATTTTAACCGCTATGTGTGGGATAAGACTTCACCTACGGGCTATAAAAAATGGAATGAAGTAACAAGGCAGATGGAAGTGGTTCAGCCTACTATGCCAGATTCTGCTGCACCTGTTTGGTATCAACCAAAGCAAAACTATTTACGCCCACGTGTGTTTGGTGAGCCTGTAGTGACCATTTTAGGTGGCTATGACCCTGTTGCAAAGGTTGGGTTACTATATCCTGCGGCACGTTCAAACTGGGGCAATGTCTATGATTTACCTGCTGCAAATACTGCATTAAATCAGGATACATGTTGGTTAAATGTACAGTATCCAAATAGAGTAACCAATATTGCGCTGGCTCCGACACGATTAGGTAGTAATGCCAATAAATTACATGTCAATTTAGCGCTTGCAGATCACCCTCAAAAAGTTGATTTATATTGTAAGCAGGCCAATGCTGCTGCCAAATTATTATCGACTACAGTGATTCCCCAATATGCTACGGCTATTACACCTGCCGTTAAGATTGGTAAAGCACAGGGTTATAAAGCTTTACGCGATGTAGAGTTGCCTTTACTTGAGCAAGAGCTACTGAGTCAAGCGGCGAACAATCTTATTGTTTTGTCATCAAATGGTTCAATGCTTTATCAGTCTTATAAATCGTATAAAAATGAGATGAGTTTAGCTACACAGCAGGTAGTTGAGCGTTATGAAGAGCAAGAAACTAGGTGGATGCGTTTAAATCGTTGGGTAAATGTTTATTATGATGATTTGGCCAAACATGTACCTGCTGCGATTGATGCACTCAATGCTTTTATCAAGCAGCTAGGTTTACAAGAAGATGACCCACTTGCACAAAGTGGATTGTTGAAAAATAACAAGAATTGCTTGAAAACAGAGCTGGCATCTAACCAAAAAATGGATGTTTACATTAGTGGCCCATCGGCTTGTACTGCTGATGATACTGAGCAGTGGGTTTATGACAGTTTAGGACGTATCCATAGCAAAGCGGCTATGGGGCAGTGTCTAACGGGTAATGGAGGAAGTGTTAAAGTCACCTTGACTGACTGTGTGGCGAATAATGCAGCACAAGTGTGGTCAATGGATGCCACGACATCTGCTATTAAACAATCAGGACAGTGCTTAGATCTAAACTCGGGTAATTTGGTAAATAACCGTCAAATTGCAATTCGATATAGTTGCTCTGGAAATAATAATCAAAGATGGACAATGCTGAATCAAAATACAAGTATGATTTTAGCTGGGGCAACATCAAAAAACATTGGTATTTTAGTGGAAAATCTGAAAACTCAATCTTTGAATTAAACCACTGCTCATATGGCAAATGGTTAACATGAAATGAAAAGAGCTCCCTAAAGGGGGGCTTTTTTTGTAAGTAGATGTTCTCGTGAGTGCTAGAGAGCACTTGCTAGATTTTATTTGGGTTTTAAGCTGTATTGTTAAGGAACAGATGTACTGAAAAGGTGTGCGCACTGTGAAAGTTCAAAAAATAGATACAAAAAAAGCCCTTTAAAAAGGGCTTTTTTTAATGCATAAATTAGTTAGCTAAAGCTTTAACTTGTGCATTTAAACGGCTCTTATGACGAGCAGCTTTGTTCTTATGGATGATGCCTTTATCAGCCATACGGTCGATTACTGGTACAGCAGTTTTGTATGCTTCAGAAGCAACTGCGTAATCACCAGCAGCGATAGCAGCTACTGTACGTTTGATGTAAGTACGAACCATAGAACGTAAGCTTGCGTTGTGTTTGCGTGCTTTAACGTTTTGACGAGCACGTTTTTTAGCTTGAGCAGAGTTTGCCACTCGTGCACTCCTTGAAATAGATTGGTCTGGGCGGGCTGAAATTCAAACTGAAAACCACATCAGAAGAACAATCACCAGCCCGTAAACAAGTGGCATATTTTGATTAATATACGCAGTGAAGTCAAGTCTTGACATGCTTTGACTATATTTAAGATACATAAAAATTCTAAAGAAAAGGTAAGATTAGCCATCTGCATGGGAGTTTGTATAAAAATGACACAAAATATAGAACAAGCCATTGTAATTGGAGCAACGGGTTTGGTGGGCTTAAATCTGGTTCAACAATTACAACAACTGCCAAGTTGTAGCAAAATTTTGGCTGTGGTCAGAAAGCATAATGTGCAGCTCGATCAGTATGACAAAGTTCAGCAACTGGAGCTGGATGATTTTTTATTACTCAACCATGAGGATGTTCAGGGCTACAGTCATGCTTTTAGTTGTTTGGGGACGACTTTAAAGAAAGCTGGTTCAAAAGAGCAGTTTTATGCCATCGACTATGTGGTGAATGCACATTTTGCTGAATTGTTTGTTTTGACCAAAACCCATTATGTGTTGATCAGTGCCTTGGGTGCGCAAGCCAATTCAAAAATTTTCTATAATCGCGTCAAAGGTGAGCTTGAAGAGACTATTCGAGGACTCGATTTATATAAGGTTACTATTCTGCAGCCATCCTTACTCATCGGACAGCGTAATGAAGGTCGCATGTTGGAAGATATATTCCAAAAGGCTTATATCAAACTATCGCATTTTATACCAAAGCATTTTAAATATAAGCCAGTGACAGCAGAACAAGTGGCTCATACTATGGTCGAGGCTGCCCAAACGCAGACCGAGAAATTTGAAATATATGATAATTTACGCATACAAAAGACAAAATGAGGGGAACTGTGGTGACGACAGCATTTGTGACATGCGATTTATTGGATGATCATCCTGAACTTGATTTACAAGTGGTCAGCCCATCGATGGATGGTAAGTTCTTTAAGAGCTATGGTGCGCGTAAAACCTTTGGTGGTCAGGTGGTGACGGTTAAATGCTTTGAAGATAACTCTCGGGTGAAAGAGCTGTTAGCGACAGATGGTACGGGTAAAGTATTGGTTGTGGATGGTGGCGCTTCGATGCGCTGTGCCTTGATGGGAGACTTAATTGCAGAGTCAGCAGTCAAAAATCACTGGAATGGTGTGGTTATTTATGGCTGTGTCCGTGATGTAGATGCCATTGCTGAACTGGATTTAGGGGTGCATGCTTTAGCAGCCATTCCACAAAAAAGTAACCGTAAGGGTGTAGGGGAAGTTGATATCAGCCTGCATTTTGGTGGTGTCACCGTTCAATCAGGTCATTATCTCTATGCGGATAATAACGGCATTGTCATTGCAAAAGAAAAACTGGTCGATGCATAAGTAGCAACCAGACTCATAACAACATAAACAAAAGATATGGACGTGTAATATGGTGAAGCATCAAATTAAAGTGATTCAGGCTCTTTTTTCGGGGCTTGCGCAAGGTGGGCGTGGTGTAACAGGAACGCCGCATCCTAAACAACCTGAGCAACCTTTAAAACTCTATGAGTTTGAAGGCTCGCCATATTGTCGTCGTGTGCGTGAAGTACTGACTTTGTTGAACTTGGATTATGAGGTGTATCCATGTCCTAAGGGTGGAACTAAATATCGCCCTTTGGTGAAACAGTTGGGTGGGAAAACCCAATTTCCTTTTTTACTCGATGAAAACACCGACACCAAGCTGTACGAGTCTGAAGATATTATTCACTACTTGTTTGAACAGTATGGCCGCAGTGGTAAAACACCGAAAAGGTATGGACATTATCCCAAAACACCTTATGTTGCTTATGTCGGGACATTGGTAAATGGTGCGAGTGGAGTGTGGATCAATAAGAGTATTAAAGATCGCGTAGCGCCAGAACAGCTGTTACAACTTTGGGGATTTGAAGCCAGCCCTTATACTCGGATTGTCCGTGGTTTGCTGACCGAGTTGGAGCTGCCTTTTAAGTTTCATAATGTGCCTAAAGAGCGTTGGCAAGATCAAGGCCCAGCAGTACTGCGTTTAAAACCGGGCAAATATGTACCTTTGGCAGGTGGAAAGCGCGAGCAAGTCATGCAGGTGATGGGGCGTGATATTCAAGTGCCATATTTGGTTGATCCGAATACCGAAACAGCTTTGTTTGAGTCGGCGGATATTGTTGCTTATCTCAAGCAGACTTATGCAGCATAAGAAAAAGGCATCTCTTAGAGATGCCTTTTTTAATTCCTAAGCATTGATGTTTTATCGGGTTGATCTGATTTTTTGTCATTACAATGGAATGATTAAGTATATATATCTTTAGTTTTTATAAAAATATTCATTATTTGATTGATAATACGACATGCATTTAAACATCCGTAGTGTTGAGGAAACGTGTAATTTCTTGGGAGAATTTGCGCGGTTCACTCAATAAAGGCGTATGCCCAGATTTTTTAAAAATCACCATTTTTGCATGAGGCACACTTGAGGCAATTAGCTTTTGCCCTTGAGCAGGATAAAGTTTTGAGTCTTCACCAATAAAAAATGTAGCTGGTCGGTCAATCTGACTGAGCGCACTGCGATAGTCTTCTTGATGATCAAGATAATTTTGAATATACCAAGCCATATAGTCTAAACGCTGGATCGGGAGCATGAATTTTTGCAAGTATGGCTGTTGAAATGCTTTTTGAAATAAAGCCGCAGTTCGAGATGGTGTGGCTTGCAGTTGAATAAAAGCCAACCATTGCTTGACCAGTTCTGTACGCATGGATGCTGTTAAGTCTGAGACCAAACGGTACTGTGCATTTTGGGCCAATAGGTCTGCAATGTTTTGTAGGATGACTTTGAAGTCAGCATGCTTTTCAGCAAATAAACCATGCGGCCAGTCTGCATCGACGCTAATCTTGGGGGTTTGGTCGATGTGTAAATAGCTGCGGATATGGTTTTGAAGGCGACCATATTGCATGCCATGCATGGCTGTCGTGGCGCCCATAGAATAGGCAATCACATGAAATGCTGTATCAGCATATTGTTTTAGAAAGCAGTTTAAATCTTGCCAGTGGCTGGAAATCGCATCCAGTGTGGGAATTTTGCACTGTGCTGAACCACCAAAACCCCGCCAGTCGGGAATGTAAAAGCGGTACTTTTTACGGTGCTGATATAAAAAAGGTAGCCATTGCCAACTTTGCATCCCTAAGCCAGATAAGACTAGTACTGGTGTGCCTTGTCCAAATTCTCGAACATAGAGTTTTTCGCCATCTGGCATCAGGTAATGTGGCATGATCAATCCTTTGCGTGGTTTTTTATTTTTTGAAGTTTTTAAGTGCTGGAATCATGGTCTCTAGCCACTCAATCCAACCACATTCTAAATTAATTCCAAGTTGTAAAATCATTCTATGAATATATAAGGTACGATCATTTTCTTCAGCATGACCAAAGTCTTTGGCAAAAATGCTTTGGTAAATTTGTAATTTTTCTTTGTGTAGGATGAGATGTCGTTCAAGTTCAGGCAAAACCGTGTTGCCGCCAAGCTGAGCTTCAACACGCAGTCTCACCATCAGTTCTTCACGGAGCTGGGCAGGTGGGCTTTGTTTTACCAGCCAGTCCGTAAGTTCTGTACGTCCGAGCTGTTCTGCCTGATAGGTTTTTTTACGCGAGGTTGCACCATCATCTTCTATCGTTGAGATCCAGCCTTTGTTCTGCATAGCGCTGAGTTCTCTATATATCTGTTGATGTGTTGCATTCCAAAAGAAGCCCATTGAACGGTCAAAACGACGCGCTAACTCAATACCTGTGCTTGGTTTTTCAATCAAACTGGTCAATAAAACATGAGCTAATGACATTTCGGTAATATTTCGCAAATAAAATGGACGTAGAGTCATTATGCAACATGTTGCATAAAAAACAAATCTCGATTATAAAGATAAACATTATGCAACTTGTTGCATTAAATAATTTGATCTAACCTTGTATTTAAAATACCAGCCAGCGAAAGCACGCCAAGGAGTACACATGTCTAATTACCCGCATTTACTTGCGCCTTTAGATTTAGGCTTTACCACATTAAAAAACCGCGTATTAATGGGATCTATGCACGTTGGACTTGAAGAAGTTGAAGGTGGTTATGATCGCATGGCGGCATTTTATGCAGAGCGTGCCGCTGGCGGTGTAGGACTCATTGTAACAGGTGGTATTTCACCGAATGATCATGGTGTGACTTTTCACGGTGGTTCTAAGTTAGATACTTTAGAAGAAGCGGAAAAGCATAAAGTCATCACACAAGCCGTACATGATGCGGGTGGTAAAATTGCATTACAGATTTTACATACTGGTCGTTATTCTTATCAGGCTGAAAACGTTGCACCTTCTGCAATTCAAGCACCGATTAACCCTGTAAAACCCCATGCTCTTACTTCTGCTGAAGTGAATCAGACTATTGCGGACTTTGCCAATTGTGCAAAATTGTCGCAAATCGCTGGCTATGATGGCGTTGAAATCATGGGTTCAGAAGGCTACTTAATCAATGAGTTCATTGCCGCACGTACCAATCATCGTGATGATGAATGGGGCGGAAGCTATGAAAATCGTATTCGTTTTCCGATTGAAATCGTAAAACGCACTCGTGCAGAAGTCGGTGAAAACTTTATTATTATTTATCGTCTTTCAATGTTGGATTTGGTTGAAGGTGGTTCGACTTTAGAAGAAGTGATTCAGCTTGCCAAAGAAATTGAAAAGGCGGGTGCAACCATTATCAACACAGGTATTGGTTGGCATGAAGCGCGTATTCCAACGATTGCAACCAAAGTGCCACGTGCGGCATTTACATGGGTGACCAAGAAGCTAAAAGGTTCGGTTCAAATTCCTTTAGTGACATCTAACCGTATTAATACCCCTGAAATGGCTGAACATGTTTTGGCTCAGGGGGATGCGGATATGGTGTCGATGGCACGCCCAATGCTTGCAGATGCTGAGTTTGTACTCAAAGCAGAACAAAGCCGTAGCGATGAAATCAATACTTGTATTGGTTGTAACCAAGCCTGTTTAGATCAAATTTTCTCCATGCAAATTGCGACGTGTTTAGTCAACCCGCGTGCATGCTATGAAACTGAACTGATTTTTAAAGAAAGTGCTGTTAAGAAAAATATTGCGGTGATTGGTGCTGGGCCTGCAGGTTTGAGTTTTGCGACTTATGCTGCTGACCGTGGGCATCAAGTGACTGTTTTTGATACAGCTAGTCAGATTGGTGGTCAGTTTAATATTGCGAAAACTATTCCAGGTAAAGAAGAGTTTTACGAAACACTGCGTTATTTCAAACGTAAAATTGAATTACAACCGAATATCAAATTGGTGCTGAATCATACAGCAACCTATGAAGAACTGACCGCTGAAAACTATGATGACATTGTGGTTGCAACAGGTGTGACTCCACGTGAGCTGACTATTGAAGGGATTGATCACCCGAAAGTGTTGAGCTATATCGAAGTTCTACGTGAGCGTAAGCCCGTCGGTAAAAAAGTCGCGATTATTGGTGCGGGTGGTATTGGTTTCGATACAGCAGAATACTTAAGCCATGAAGGTGAAAGCGGTAGTTTAAACCCACAAAAATTCTATGATGAGTGGGGCATCGACACTAGCTATGCACATGTCGGTGGCTTAAAACAGCCAGTCTTGGAGCAGTCAGATCGTGAAATTTACCTTCTACAGCGTAAAGCGAAGGCAGTCGGTGCAAGCTTAGGTAAAACCACGGGTTGGATTCACCGCACAGGGCTAAAACATCGCGATGTAAAAATGATTGCAGGTGCAAGCTACGATAAAATTGATGATCATGGTCTCCACATTACAGTGAATGATCAGCCAACGGTTTTAGAGGTTGATCACGTGATTATCTGTGCAGGACAAGAGTCTTATACTGCAATGTACGATCAGTTAAAAGCCGATGGTAAAAATGTGCATTTGATTGGTGGTGCGAAAGAAGCAGGTGAGTTGGATGCGAAGCGTGCAATTCGTCAAGGCGCGGAATTGGCTGCGACCATTTAATCGATAACAATCATTTATCCGCTTAAATTTTGTAATAAATCTCCCTCTCCTATACGGAGAGGGTTTGGGAGAGGTATTTTCTAAAATATTATCCTTTTCCCTCGTGTTGCCTTTTCCATGAAACGTGTGTGGTGTAAGAGAAGGTACCTTTATTGCAGATTTGAGTGGATTCACTTTTATAAGGACATAAGAATGAGTTTAGCAACAACAAAACAAGCCTTGGTACGCTGGCATGATATGGTCACGACACGTGATATGAGCATCTTAAATGAGCTTTTAGCAGAAGATGTCGTGTTCCGTTCACCTGTGGCGTTTAATCCTTATCCGGGTAAGCAAGTGGTTTTTTTTATTTTAAGTAATGTGATTCAGGTTTTTGAAAACTTTACTTACCATCGTGAGTTTTTTACAGAAGATGGTTTAAGTGTTGTCCTTGAGTTTTCTGCCAATGTCGGCGAAAAGAAACTCAAAGGGATTGACATGATTCGTTTTAATGAGCAAGGTCAAATTGTAGATTTTGAAGTGATGATCCGTCCTAAATCCGGGCTAGAGGCCTTAGCTGTACAAATGGGACAGCGAATGGCAGCTTTTGCACCTCAAGCTGGATGATAAACGTGTGACTTGTTATTTATAGTTAGGCACGAAAATTGATGCATCACCAAGAAAGATAGGAAAAAGAAGGTACTGATATGAATGCTGTGTTCAGTTTGCTAAACCAATTAAGCCAAACGGCGTGGGATCGAGTGACTGGTGCGGAACAACCGAAGCTCTATATTAACCCACAAGGGCAAATTCAAGAGACTGTTGGGGCGCTTACACAGCTTCAAGAAAAGTACCGACCAACACCGTGGTTATCCAACACGCATGCCCATCTTTTGTATTTTGATGTGATTCGCAAGCGTCAGATTCAATTGGAATACGATCATTTTGATCAGTTAGAGATGCAAGATGGTGGGGTCACTGGCATCATGTGGTTTGGTTATGACTTGCCTGAAGCGACTCCAACGGTTGTGGTTATGCATACGATTACAGGCTCTCCTGAAAGTATGCGTGAGGTCGTACGTGACTTAAATCGCTATACGGGTTGGCGCGTTGCTCTGTGCTTACGCCGTGGACATGCAGACCTCCCAATGCCTGTACCTAAAATGAATCTTTTCGGTTCAACCGATGATTTACGTGAACAAATTGCCTTTATTCAAAGCACATTTCCAAGTTCAACGTTGTATGCGGTAGGCTCTTCTGCGGGAACGGGGCTTTTGGTGCGTTACTTGGGTGAAGAAGGAAGCCAAACCCCTTTTAAGGCGGCTTTTGCCCTGTGTCCGGGCTATAACACTGAGTTGGGTTTTGTAAATGTGCATCCCTTTTACAGTAAAATCATGACCAAGAAGCTGTTTAAGAAATTTATTTTTCCTTATCAGCAAACGTGGCAACAAACAGCGTCTGTGTCGCAAGTCTTAATGACCAAAACCTTGGCTGAGTTTGAGTCGAGTTATTATGAAATGGCGGGTTATATGGACTATGACAGTTATAACCAAGCCACAAATCCAATTTATGTATTTGAAAATGTCACTATTCCATTGCTGATTTTAAATGCAGAGGATGATCCCGTTTGTCACATTAAAAATTTTGAACCGTATAAAGACATGATCCGTCAAATGCCGAATATTGCGGTAGTGACCACTAAAAAAGGCAGCCATTGTGGCTTCTATGAAGGGGCACTTAATACCGAGTCTTGGGCAACCAAGCTGATTACGGACTTTTTGAAACTGGAACAACAAAAACACTAAATATAAAAAGACCTACAGCTGAGTAGGTCTTTTTTTGATTGGTTCAGCAGTGTAAAAGCTTAAACGGCTTCACAAGCTTTCTTACTGAGACCAAATTTCATCTGCAGTAAAACTAAGATCAAGGCCATAAAGCTGAGTGCTGCACCCGCATATGAAACCGCTGCATAGCTGAGTTGCATACTCAGTACCGTTGCACCTGCAAAGGCACCTAAGGCATTGCCTAAGTTAAACGCGCCAATGTTAACTGAAGAGGCGAGACCAGGCGCATCTGCTGCGACTGACATGACGCGCATTTGCAGTGGTGGTACTACCGCAAATGCCGCCGCACCCCAAATCACCAAGCCAATCGCTGCACCAACGGTTGTTTGTGCTAATACTGGGAAAACAAGCATCATCACCATCAAAAGTACAAGGGAGCCAATCAGGGTTTTCTCTAAGGATAGATCGGCAAACTTTCCACCCAAATGATTACCAATCGAGAAGCCAATCCCGATTAAAACCAACATCAAGGTGATGGTTTGCGGTGATGCCTGCATAAATACGTGTAGGCTCGGAGCAATGTAGGTATATAAAGCAAACATGGCGCCCGCGCTCATGACTGTGGTTAATAAAGCAAGGACGACAGGCGCACGTGTTAAAACGCGCAACTCCTTCGCCACATTCGGTTTAATCACATCGTGATCTTGCGGGAGTGCTTTCCATAGTGCCAACATGGTCATAATGCCTAAGATTGAAATCGCAGCAAATGCCATGCGCCAACTGGTATTTTGACTGAGCCACGTTGCAAGTGGCACACCGCCAATATTGGCAATGGTGAGGCCCATAAACATCATGGCGACTGCACTGGCTTGTTTGTCTTTAGGCACAACACTAGCTGCCACCACCGAACCTAAGCCAAAGAATGCACCATGGTTTAAACTGGTAATTAAACGTGCACCCATTAAGCTCATATAATCAGGTGCAATGGTCGCCAACACATTCCCAATCGTGAAAATAGCCATCAATAGGATTAAAGCTGTTTTCTTAGGAAAGCGTGCCAACCATAAGGTCATGAGCGGAGCCCCAAGCATGACGCCTACAGCATAGGCACTAATTAGCAGTCCGGCTTGTGGAATTGAAACGGACAAATCGTTGGCAATTTCAGGCAAAAATCCCATGGGTGAAAACTCGGTGGTTCCAATGGCAAAAGCACCCACCGCAAGCGCCAAAAGTGGAAAATTAATTTTCATAGCGATGCTCAATCCCAAATCGGTGCTAATCCTTCAGGATTAACTTCACGTTGATTTCGGTCTAATTGCGTAATTGCCATCATTTCTTCACTCGACAGTTGAATCTCTTGTGCCTTTAAGTTGGACATCAAGTGTTCACGTTTGGTTGAAGATGGTATGACTGCAAAACCACGTTGTAAGGCCCAAGCTAGGCTAATTTGTGCAGTCGATACCTGATGTTGCTGCGCGATGTGCATTAAAACAGGATCATTCAAAACCTTACCGTAAGCCAGTGTCATATATGAAGTGACATCAATGTTTTGAGCTTGGAGGAAATCAACCAGTTGATGGTTTTGTAGGTAAGGACTGAGTTCAATTTGGTTAGTCGCGATGTTTTCTAGCCCAATACTCTCAATCGCCTGTTGAGTCAGCTCAATATTGAAATTAGAAATACCAATGTTTTCGGTCAAACCTTGTTGTTTCGCCTCCAATAAGTTCTGCATGAGTTCCGTAATGTTCACACCTGTACTTGGGGCAGGCCAGTGGATCAAGGTTAGATTCACTGCATCGATTTTTAGTTTATGCAAACTTTCTTTTAAGCTTGGAATCAATTTTTCTGCTGAATAATTTTCCGTCCAAATTTTTGTGGTGAGAAAAAGATCTTGACGATTGATACCACTGAGTTCAATGGCTTGACCAACTTCGGCTTCATTACCATAGATTTGAGCAGTATCGACCGCACGATAACCGACTTCTAGTGCAGTTTTCACAGACTCAATGACAGTGTCACCTGTTAAACGGAAAGTACCTAGGCCGAATTGAGGAACGATATTCATTTTTTACTCGATAACTTGTTTTATGGAATGAGGCTATTTTGTAGAAAAAAGACTTGCTTAAAAACTGGGTAATTTGCAAAATATTATTGACTATTAATCAATAATTACACATGAAATCAACCATAGAAGAATTAACGGCTTTTGTGAGCATTGTTGATAGTGGCTCTATCGTCAAAGCTGCGCAGCAGTTGGGTCAAACCACATCGGGTGTCAGCCGTGCCTTGCAACGTTTAGAGTCGAAGTTGAATGTGACTTTGCTGGAGCGAACGACACGGAAGCTCAAGTTGACCTATGAAGGGCAGCAGTTTTTGGCAAAGGCACGTAAAATTTTACTCGATCTGACCGAAGCTGAAGAAAGTCTGCAAAATACTGATGCAGAGTCATCTGGTTTAATTCGGATTGATTCGGCAACGCCTTTTGTGCTGCATGTGATAGTGCCGTTGATTGAAGAGTTTATGCAGCGCTACCCAAAAATTGATATAGAAATTACCAATCACGATCAGGTTATAGACTTACTTGAACATAAAACCGATGTCGCGATACGGTTTGGTGAGTTAGCGGATTCAAGCTTACATGCCAAGCTGCTTTGTAAAAGCCGTTTATATGTTGTGGCAAGTCCTGTTTATGCGCAAAAACATGGTCTACCCAAAAATGCAGCAGAATTAAGCTCACATACTTTGCTTGGTTTTAGTCAGCCTGCACATTTAAATACGTGGCCTATTCAGTTGGAGGATGAACCTTTAACAATTCAGGCCAAAATTAAATGTTCAAACGGTGAAACGGTTCGTCAGTTGGCATTGCAAGGGGCAGGGATTGCATGTTTGTCACGCTTCATGGTCGAGCAAGATATTCAAGATGGGCGGTTTATTGCTTTGTTGGAAGATCAAATTCAGATTAAAGAGCAGAAAATACATGCGGTCTACTATCAACAGAACTATGTTCCAAAGCGTATTCGCTTATTTATTGACTTTCTTGCAGAAAAATTAAAAGCCTACTTATAAACTAGCAATAAAAAACCCGATATCAATCGGGTTTTTTTTAATCATCTAAATAGTGATGATTAGTTTTCTAAAGCTGGTGTTGCTGCTGCAATTGCTGCTGCAACGGCATCGTCTTCAGTTTGTGTATTTGGGTTTGTATTACTTGGACGTGCTTGCGTTGGTTTTTCTTCAGCTTTTGGTGCTTCTGCTTTCGGTGCAGGCTGAGCTGCTGGAGCAGGTGCTGGCGTTTCACGACGGATTTCAGTAGTGGTATTCGGCGTTTCTTCGCGAATCACTTCAACTTGCGCTGGAATCTCAGGCTCAGATGCTGCTAAAGGTTGAAGTTCAACAGTTTGTTGTTGCTCTGTAGTAACGACTTCAACTTGTTCTTGTTCATCTTCTTTAGGCGCTTCTTTCTTTACACATGCTGTTAATAGTAAGCCTGCTGCAATGGCACCACAAATTAAAAGTTTTTTATTCATAATTACATAAAATCGAGTGTTTGAAGGATCGCGCCATTATAACAGCAAAATGCAAGATGAAAATCCTATGAACTTAGCTTAATTTTATCTGCCAAATGCTGATAGAATATCCAATTGTTTATTGTTCTATGAATTGATGCGGATTGACTTTGCTTTATTGGTACAAGGTAAAGTAAAATTGCGCAACATTGCAGGCCGAATTAGGCTCGATTGTACGAGAAACCCAATGACCCATTTTATTTTCGTGACTGGTGGTGTAGTTTCATCACTAGGTAAAGGTATTTCAGCTGCTTCAGTTGCTGCGCTTTTAGAAGCCCGTGGATTAAAAGTAACCATGGTAAAAATGGATCCATACATTAATGTCGATCCAGGGACTATGAGCCCGTTCCAACATGGTGAAGTTTTTGTCACAGAGGATGGTGCAGAAACCGATTTAGACTTGGGTTATTACGAACGTTTCTTGCGTCGTGCGAAAATGACCAAGTTAAATAACTTTACTTCTGGTCGCGTATACCAAGACGTTTTAAATAAAGAACGCCGTGGTGACTACCTTGGTGGAACTGTTCAAGTTATTCCACATATTACAGACAACATCAAAGAACGTGTACTTCGTGCAGGCGAAGGTTATGACGTTGCGATTGTTGAAATTGGCGGCACAGTAGGTGACATTGAATCTCTCCCATTCATGGAATCTGTACGTCAACTTATGGTTGAACTAGGTCATAAGCGCACTATGCTTATGCACTTAACTTTGCTTCCATATATCAAATCTGCGGCAGAGTTGAAAACTAAACCAACTCAGCACTCGGTAAAAGAATTGTTATCGATTGGTATTCAGCCTGACATTTTAATTTGTCGTACTGAATATGATGTTGATGCAGACACGACCCGTAAAATTGCCTTGTTCACAAACGTTGAAGCACGTGCAGTTGTGGTGTGTAAAGATGCGCGCAGCATTTACCAAATTCCGCGTACATTCTATGAACAAAATGTTGACGACTTGATCTGTGAGCGTTTTGGTTTCAATGACTTACCTGAAGCTGATTTAACAGATTGGGACAATGTTGTAGAAGCACTGCTAAACCCTGAATACACTGTACGTGTTGCAATGGTTGGTAAGTATGTTGAACTTCCAGATGCGTATAAGTCTGTGAATGAAGCGCTTTTACATGCGGGCATTCAGAATCGCGTTAAAGTTCAAATTGATTATGTCAATGCTGAAGAACTTGAAAGCCAAGATGTCAATGAAGTATTGAAAGATATGGATGCAATCTTGGTACCAGGTGGTTTTGGCGAACGTGGTACTGAAGGAAAAATGCAAGCGATTAAATTCGCACGTGAAAACGGTGTTCCATTCTTGGGTATTTGTTTAGGTATGCAGTTGGCTGTGATCGAATATGCACGTAATGTCGTGGGTATTAGTGATGCGAGTTCGACTGAATTCAACCGTTCGACGAAGTCTCCATTGATTGGTCTAATCACTGAATGGTTAGATGAGCGTGGTGAAGTTCAACAGCGTAATGTTGACTCTGATCTTGGTGGTACGATGCGTTTGGGTGCTCAAAAATCAGAATTGGTTGAAGGGACTAAAACACGTGAAGTGTATGGTTCAGCAGATATTATTGAACGTCACCGTCACCGCTATGAGATGAATAACCGTTTTATTCCAGCGCTTGAAGAAGCTGGCATGAAAATTTCGGGCTATTCACCTGTACAGCACTTAGTAGAAACAGTTGAAATTCCTCAACATCCTTGGTTTATTGCTGTACAATTCCATCCGGAATTTACAAGTTCACCACGTGATGGACACCCATTATTTGCTAGTTTTATTGATGCTGCGAAAGCACAGTACAAAAAAGCGAAGTAATTTGGGTTAAGCAATAAACTAGGAAGTTTAAATGTCACAATTAAAACCACAAGAAATTGTACGTTTAGGCGATATACAAATGGCAAACCACTTGCCATTTGTACTATTCGGCGGCATGAACGTACTTGAGTCTAAAGATTTGGCTTTTGAAATTGCAGAGACTTATGTTGATATCTGCAAGCGTTTGGAGATTCCTTACGTATTTAAAGCCAGTTTTGATAAGGCCAACCGTTCAAGCTTGAACTCGTTTCGAGGGCCAGGCCTAGAAAAAGGGATTGAGTGGTTAGCTGACATTAAAAAACATTTCAATGTACCCATCATTACTGATGTACATGAACCTTACCAAGCTGCACCTGTAGCGGAAGTTGCGGATATTATCCAACTTCCTGCTTTCCTAAGTCGTCAGACTGATTTGGTTGAAGCGATGGCAAAAACTGATGCCATCATTAACATCAAAAAAGCACAATTCCTTGCACCGCATGAAATGCGCCATATTTTGCATAAGTGTTTAGAGGCAGGGAATGACAAGCTCATTATTTGTGAGCGTGGTTCGGCATTTGGTTACAACAATTTGGTTGTAGACATGTTGGGCTTCGACATCATGAAAGAAATGAATGTCCCTGTGTTCTTTGATGTGACCCATGCGCTTCAAACTCCGGGTGGTCGTGCGGATTCTGCGGGCGGTCGCCGTGCACAAATCACGACACTTGCTCGCGCGGGAATGGCAACAGGTCTAGCAGGTTTATTCTTAGAAGCGCATCCAGACCCAGAAAAAGCCAAGTGTGATGGGCCATGCGCACTGCGTATGTCTCAGCTTGAGCCTTTCTTGGCACAGCTCAAAGAATTGGACACCTTGGTTAAAGGTTTCAAAAAGTTAGATACACACTAAATTATAAACTCATTGATGCCATCTAAAGCATCTCGTTATTAATCAACTGAGGAATTGTTCATGAGCCAAATCGTTGACATTCGTGCACGTGAAATTTTGGACTCTCGTGGTAACCCAACCATCGAAGCAGACGTAATTTTAGAATCTGGGGTTGTTGGTCGTGCATGTGCACCATCTGGTGCTTCAACTGGTTCTCGTGAAGCTCTAGAACTACGTGACGGTGATAAATCGCGTTACTTAGGTAAAGGTGTTAAAACTGCGGTTAACAACGTAAACACGATTATCCGTGACGCTTTAGTGGGCAAATCAGTATTTGAACAAAAAGACATCGATAATACGATGATCGAACTTGATGGTACTGAAAACAAAGAAAAATTGGGTGCAAATGCAACTTTGGCTGTGTCATTGGCTGCTGCACGTGCTGCTGCTGATGAAAAGAAAATTCCTCTTTTTCAATACATCGCAGACTTACGTGGTCAAACTATTTTGACTATGCCTGTACCAATGATGAACATCATCAATGGTGGTTCGCATGCAGACAACAATGTTGATATTCAAGAGTTTATGATTGAACCTGTAGGTTTTACTTCATTCTCTGAAGCATTACGTGCGGGTGCTGAAATTTTCCATTCTCTAAAATCAGTTTTAAACAAAAAAGGTTTAAATACTGCTGTAGGTGATGAAGGTGGTTTTGCACCGAACTTACGTTCAAACGAAGAAGCGATCACTGTTATTCTTGAAGCGATTGGTCAAACGGGTTACAAAGCTGGTTCTGACATTATGCTTGCGCTTGACTGTGCATCTTCAGAATTCTACAAAAATGGTCAATACATCCTTGCAGGTGAAGGCAATAAAGCATTCACAAGCAACCAGTTCTCTGACTATTTAGCGGGCCTTGTAAACCAATATCCAATTATCTCAATTGAAGATGGTTTAGATGAGTCGGATTGGGAAGGTTGGTCTTACTTGACGTCTATCCTTGGTGACAAAATCCAATTGGTTGGCGACGATTTATTCGTAACTAACCCTAAGATTTTACAACGCGGTATTAATGAGAAAGTAGGTAACTCTATTTTAATCAAGTACAACCAAATCGGCACGCTGACTGAGACTCTAGATGCAATCTATCTTGCGAAAGCAAATGGTTACTCTACAGTGATTTCACACCGTTCTGGCGAAACTGAAGATTCTACAATTGCGGATCTTGCTGTCGGTACAGCAGCGGGTCAAATTAAGACAGGTTCACTTTGCCGTTCTGACCGTGTAGCGAAATACAACCAATTGCTTCGTATTGAAGAATTGACAAATGCTGCTTACCGCGGTAAAGCTGAGTTTAAAGGTTTAAACTAAGCGACTGATGTCAATGTTCAATGTATTCGACTCGTTGATGAGTAAAGTACTACTAGGCCTTGCGATCATTTTGATCGCAGGGTTTCAGTATTTATACTGGTTTGGTGAGGGTGGTTATCAAGACCATTTACAACTCACACAAAAAATCCAACAACAAACTGAAATTAATAACGACTTAAAAGAACGTAATCGGGTCTTGGCGGCAGAAGTGTATGATTTGAAGAATGGTATTGAAGCCATTGAAGAGCATGCGCGTTTAGACTTAGGTTTAATTAAACCCCGAGAAACTTTTATTCAAATGAGTACCATCAGTACTCAATATAAGCCTGTTTATATTAATCCTAACGCCCAAATTGATTTGCGAACCAATGAAGACGATGAGCCTGAAACCCCTCCAGCCACCCCATAAATTGTGGGCTATTATTCCTGCTGCTGGCTCGGGTAGTCGCTTTTCTAAAACTGAACTAAAACAATATCAAATGATTGGACAAAAGACCGTACTTGAACATACGGTTTTACGTCTTAATCAATTGCCCTTACAGGGTTATGTTCTGGCGATTGGTTCAGATGATGATGTCGCTCAAAGTTTGCTTTTTACCAACATGGAAAAAGCACACTTCTGTGAAGGTGGTGCTGAGCGTGTAGACTCAGTGCTCAATGCACTCCATTATCTTTCCACAATCGCTGATGCGGACGACTGGGTCTTTGTGCATGATGCAGCACGTCCATGTGTCACGCAGAATTGTTTATTAAAACTGGTTGATACTGCTATTCAGTCCAATACAGGGGCGATTTTAGCTATTCCTGTTAGAGATACTTTAAAGCGTGTGATCGCGGCGCAAGATATTCAAGAAACCGTTGACCGTTCACAGCTTTGGCAGGCACAAACCCCGCAGATTGCTAAACTGGGGGTGCTGAAAAAAGCAATTGAATATGCACTAGAGGCACAAGCCTTAATTACTGATGAAGCTAGTGCTTTAGAGTTTGTTGGTGAAAAGGTTCAAGTCGTACAAGGGCGCTCCGATAATATTAAAATTACCTATCCAGATGACCTTGAGCTTGCGCGCCTGATTTTGGCGGCACAATAAAAAATTATTTAGATTTATTGAGCTAAAACTACAGAAATATGGGTTTGAATGATGTTATCTAAAACACTTTGAACTTATAATTTGCCCTGTCTTTAGCTCATTTAATTTACGCAAATGATACCATCACAGCAGTATCGTTTTTTACGTCAGTCTTTACGTGACGGTAGAAGCATTAAACATGACTCATCTCGCTGGGCTAAATTACATTTAGATCCATGGCTTTTATGCTTTCTGATTTTAAATGCCGTGTTGGGATTATTGGTTATTTATAGTGCGTCAGCACAAGATATGGGCATGGTATTTCGCCAAGCCACGAGTTTTGCTGTTGGCTTCATTGTGATGATTATCTGTGCGCAAATCCCACCCAAAGTCTATCAGGCCATTAGTCCTTATTTTTTTATTTTTGCTGTAATATTAATGGTACTGGTTTTGGTGGTGGGGGAAACCCGCATGGGAGCCAGGCGTTGGATTAGTCTACCGGGTATTGGTAGCATGCAGCCTTCTGAGTTTATGAAGTTTGCCATGCCTTTGATGATGGCGTGGTACTTTGCAGGCCGCGCATTCCCGCCTAAGTTTATGCATATTGTGATTTCGTTGGGCATTATGATGTTGCCATTTTTATTGGCGGCTTTACAGCCCGACTTAAACCTAGGTCTCTTGATTCCTGGTGTGTGCGTCATTTTCCTCAGCGGTATCTCTTGGCGGCTCATTGCTTTGGCCTGTGGCGCATTGGCTGTTGTGGCTCCCTTACTTTGGATGTTCTTTTTGCAAGAGTACCAAAAAAAGCGAGTGCTCACTTTATTTGACCCAGAGTCAGATGCATTGGGTGCGGGTTGGAATATTATCCAATCCAAGATTGCTATTGGTTCAGGTGGCTTAATGGGGAAGGGTTTTACAGAGGGCACACAGTCACATTTGGGGTATTTGCCTGAGCACCATACCGACTTCATTATGTCTACGTATGCGGAAGAGTTTGGCTTTATTGGGGTGTTCTTGCTGTTTAGTTTGTTTGCGGCCATTATCATTCGTTGTTTGATTATTGGTATGAACAGCTTCCATAATTTTGGACGTTTATATGCAGGTGCTGTGGGCTTAACATTCTTCTTTTTTGTGTTGTTAAACTCTGGGATGGTGAGCGGGATTTTACCTGTAACAGGTGACCCTTTACCGTTGATGAGTTATGGTGGAACGGCGGTGATTACTATGTTGGCCAGTATGGGCATTGTAATGTCAATCCATACCCATCGCTAAAGTCTAAAAGAATCAAGCCAGCACTATTGCTGGCTTTTTTTGTATTTAAAACTTATGTCATGCTGAGAAAACTAGGCTGTATTTTTAGGTTTTATAAAGCACCATATTGCTGCCATGTTTCGCCTGTATGCAGGCTATTATAATAGTTTTGTAGAGTGTTCAAGTCATAGTATTGCGTATAGACCAGTACTAAAAGCCCAAAAATTAAAGCCGTCTTCAATAGATTTAAACGCAAATGTTGCTGTGAAAAATAGCCTAAGCTAAGTAGGGCGAGTATGACTGAGGGAAGAATCGCAATACTTTCAGGCTGAAAAAGAAACGTCCAATGATTGAGATAAACCAGACTTAAAATGAGTCCAATCAATCCCATATGGTTATAGATCTTTTTATTTACCGATGCTTTAAAAACAGTAATTGTTTGAAATATTAAAATCAGACTACTGAAAAGGTATGCGCTTTTTCCACCAATAATCACACTATAGATTGCATTGAATAGGCAATAAGCTAACAACACGGATAGTACGAGAGAATAGAGTTTGGCATAGAGTGTGTGTGAAAAGGGGAGGATCAGTTTCATAATTTGCTCTATTGAAAACTCACATCATATTAAAAGAAGATTTGAAGCTTAACATGCTATTCGATTCTTGTGACGGTGGCATGTTTTTGTTGTGTTGGAGATGGCTTGAGTAAATGTCGCGTACGAGTAGAACTTAGACCACAGATCATTAAACACAGCGTCCCGCCAATAAATACTGCTGGCACTACCGAAAAATAGCGCGTCATCAGGCTCATGTGTAGGGCACCGAGTTGATTACCTGAAGTCACTAAGATGCCATTTAAAGCGGCTACACGTCCTAATAGTGCTTTTGGGGGGAGTTGCTGTAATAAAGTTTGTCGAATGACCATGCTGATGCTATCAAAGGCACCGATCAAAACAAGGAAGATGGCTGAGAGCCAAATATGGGAGGATAGTGCGAAGGCTAAAGTGCATAAAGCAATTGCAAAACTACTATAGAGCATTTTTCTCCATGCATTTTGCATTGGAGAATAACAGGTAAGCACCAACATCATGATGCAGGCGCCAATGGCTGGGGCCGCTCTGAGTATACCTATGCCTTCAACGCCGAGATGTAGGATATCGTGTGCAAAAATAGGCAGTAAGATAATGACACTACAAAAAAGCATAGCGTTGAGATCCAGCAATATACTCCAAAACATCAGTGGATGTTTAAAGATAAATAAATAGGCCTCTTTTAAGCTTTTGCTTAAATGTTGTTTATGCGTGCTAGGGAAGTCGCGAGCGCTTAATCCGAATAAGCAGATGCTACCCACGCAACATAAGAAAAAAACAATCAAGAGAGTTTTTTCAAGCCCAAGTTGGCCGAGTAAAAGTCCTGCGCATAAGGGCGCCAAAATACCGCCCATTTGCCAAATGAGTGCCGTCCACGTGGCTGCATTGCTATAGGCCGACTCTGGGGTCAGAAAAGGGCGTAAGGAATTAAAAGATGGGCTGTAAATGCCTCTAAGTATGCCTAAGCAAAAGATGAGGCTATAAATGCCGCATAAAAGTGTATTTTGTTGAATGTGCTGTTGTTGGTACTGAGAAAAAAGAACAATAAACAATAAGGGAATTAGAGTGCTACAGCTAAAACTCCACTGCACAATTTTTTGTCGGTTATAGCGGTCAGCCCAGTCGCCACTAATAAGGGAGAGGCAAATAAAGGGAAGTAACTCAATTAAGGCAATCATGCCAAGGCTGAGTGGATTCTGAGTGAGTTGGTAGACGCTATAGGCAATGACGACTTCTTGAATCATGATGGCTAGAATTAAGCACAACTGATTGACACTCAGAAGTGAAAAATCACGTGAACGAAAAGCCAAAAAAGCGTCGGAATGGAAAAGCGACATAAACAGAATAGTTTCAAATATGAATTAAAAAAGGATGGCGCAAAGTCCATCCTTTTTAGGGTTTAAAGCAGATTACTGTGCTTTTGCTACCGCAACAGTTTCGTCATTTGCAGCCTTAGCCATAGGTGTATATTTCAAACCCAAAGTTGTGCTGGTGTATTGGCGAACTTGATCAAGAAGAACAGGATTGGTGCTGAGTTCTTGTTGGTACGATTTTACAATTTCATGTAATTTCGGATTCCATTTACCTTCTACTTGTTGTGGGAATGCTTTTTCAAGCAAGCTCAACATAATATAAGGAGAAGTTGAAGCACCTGGTGAAGCACCTAATAGGGCAGTCACAGCCCCGTCTTGAGATGCAAAAATCTCGGTACCAAATTGCAAGCTTGCAGGTTTTCCTGGTTCTTTCTTAATGATTTGAACACGTTGACCACCTTGATTCATGCGCCAGTCTTCTGGTTTTGCATCAGGGTAGTATTTTTTCAATTCATTAAAACGGTCGGCATCGGTCATCATGACTTGGCTAACTAAGTATTTCACCAAATCAAGATTTTCCATACCCACAGCAGTCATTGGTAAAACGTTGTTCTTCGTGGTTGATTTCAATAAATCAAGCTGAGAACCTTGTTTTAAGAACTTGTTTGAATAAGTCGCAAATGGGCCAAATAATACATATTTTTTACCGTCGATATAACGTGTATCAATATGTGGAACAGACATTGGAGGCGCACCTAATTCAGCACGACCATAAACTTTTGCAGTATGACCTTCAGTGACTTTCGGGTTGTCGGTCATTAAGAACACGCCACCTACAGGGAAGCCAGCATATTGCTTCGCTTCTGGTAAGCCTGTCATTTGTAAAAGCTTAACCGCTGCACCGCCTGCGCCAATAAAGACAAAGCGTGTTTTCACGTGATCTGTTTTACCTGTGGTGAGGTTTTTAAATGCAACCGTCCACGTTTTATCATCGTTTTGGCTAATGCCAGTCACTTCAGTCGATGTTTGTAGTTTGAAGTTAGATTGTTTTTTAAGGTGATCGACCAATTGAGTGGTGATCGAACCATAGTTTACATCTGAACCTACATCCATACGTGTTGCAGCTACTTTCTGTGTAGCATCACGGCCATTCATTACCAATGGTGCCCATTGTTTAATTTCAGCAGGATTCTCAGAGAATTTCATGCCATAGAACATTGGGTTTTTAACCATTGCAGCATAACGTTTTTCTAGGAAATTCACGTTATCGCCCCAAACGAAGGCAATGTGTGGCACAGGATTGATAAAGCTATTTGGTTGACCCAAAACGCCTTCTTTTACCTGATAAGACCAGAACTGTTTTGCAACTTCAAATTGTTCAGCAACGTTCACGGCTTTAGAAATGTCCATTTTCCCATCTTTTTCAGAGGTATAGTTCATTTCCATAAAGCCAGAGTGGCCTGTGCCAGCATTGTTGAAGCCGTTTGAGCTTTCTTGTGCAACATTGTCTAGGCGTTCATACATGCGAATTTGCCAGTTTGGCTCAAGCTCGCTTAGATATGTGCCTAAAGTTGCACTCATGATCCCACCGCCGACTAAGACTGCGTCAACAACAGGGTCATTGTTGGTGGTTTGAATTTTTTTAGACGTGACGGGTCTAAATAAGAAAATTACGACTGCAATAATAAGCAGTACGATCAATACCAAAAGGTATTTTAAAAATTTGTTCATGCGATTATTACCTTGGGGAGCAGGTTTTGGATCGCTTTATAGCGAATAGAATAAAAATAAGAAGAATGATAGAGCTGCTTATAAAGATCAGCTTGGTATAGTTGAAGTAATACTTAAAAGCTGAAAAGCGCACAATAAATATAAGTTTTGAGCCTATCACACAGTTCTGATTTATGAATATTTTAGACTAAATATGTATTGACTTAGTAATTTTTATTGTAAATGGGTTGGGTTGAACTATAAATATGAGTGATGTGTAAGATTAATCATTGTTTTTATTGGTGTTTATTTTTGTTAAGATTTGATAATTAAGATATTGATGTTGAATATATATACAGGCATTCAATATTTTAAAAGCTAAAATGTATAAATTGGATGCTAATAGAAATAGCACTGTCTGTACAAAACTCAGCATTGTTGTTTAAGAAAAAATGAATAATCACCTGACCTTATTATTTTAAAGCAAATTAAAGTCAGGTGCTGAGCTATTAAAACTTATTCAGTTTCAGCTTGATAAAAAGGTGCATGAGAACGAGGTAGGGCTGGGCGGCCACGGATTTGATCCGCGATTTTTTCAGCCATCATAATGGTGGTTGCATTTAAGTTACCTGTGATAATCAGCGGCATAATCGATGCATCCACCACACGTAAACTTTGCAGGCCATGCACGCGACCTTGTCCATCAACTACAGCCATATCATCTTCACCCATTTTACAACTACAGGATGGATGATAAGCCGTTTCGGCGTGATTACGTACAAATTCGTCTAATTCAGCATCGCTACTCACATCTTTTCCGGGACTGATTTCTTCGCCTCGGTAAGGATCAAGTGCAGGTTGGTGCATAATTTCACGAGTAATACGGATGGCATCACGAAATTCCTGCCAGTCTTGCTCTGTCGACATGTAGTTAAATAAAATACTTGGATGGTCGAAAGGGTTTTTAGATGTCACCTGTATTCGACCGCGTGAAGGTGAGCGCATCGAACCGACATGGGCTTGGAATCCATGCTCTTTGACGGCATTGCTGCCATTATAGTTAATTGCAACAGGCAAGAAGTGGTATTGAATATTTGGCCAAGCAAACTCTTTAGATGATCGAATAAAGCCACCTGCTTCAAACTGGTTGCTTGCTCCAATCCCTGTTCCGTTAAACAACCACTCTGCACCAATTGCAGGTTGATTTTGCCATTTTAAAGCAGGGTAGAGAGAAACAGGTTGCTTACACTTATATTGTAAGTACATTTCTAAATGGTCTTGCAGGTTTTCACCGACACCCGGTAAGTCATGCACGACTGGAATGTCGAGAGACTGAAGTAACGTACTTGAACCAACACCCGAACGTTGCAAAATTTGCGGTGATGCAATCGCTCCTGCACAGAGTAGAACTTCCTTATCGGCATAGACCTGAAGCAAGTTGTTTTGATTAGCACCTTGAATATATTCAACACCAATCGCTTGTTTGCCACGAAACAAAATTTGATTGGTCATGGCATGGGTAATAATGGTTAGATTCGCTCGACCTTTGGCCATATCCAAATAGCCGCGTGCAGTACTTGAGCGTCGACCTTTGGGGGTCACGGTTCGATCCATTGGGCCGAAACCTTCTTGTTGATAACCATTTAAATCATCGGTGCGTGGATAGCCTGCTTGCACACCCGCTTCAACCATGGCGTGGAATAAAACATTATTGTCTGCTTTAGGTGTGGCGACAGAAACAGGGCCAGCATCGCCATGATAGTCATTGCCACCAATATCACGGGTTTCAGCTTTTTTGTAATAAGGCAGACAGTCCGCATAACTCCAATCTTCAAGACCTTTAAGGGTTGCCCATTGTTCTAAATCCATGGCATTGCCACGGATATAACACATGCCATTAATGAGGGATGAACCGCCTAAGCCTTTGCCGCGACCACATTCCATACGACGGTTGTTCATGTGGGGTTCTGGGTCGGTTAAATATGCCCAGTTATAACGACGCCCTTGTAAGGGATAAGCCAAAGCTGCAGGCATTTGAGTGCGAAAGTCGAGGCGATAATCAGGTCCGCCTGCTTCGAGTAACAGTACCGAAACATCGGGGTCTTCAGTTAAGCGAGCAGCCAGTACATTACCTGCTGAACCTGCGCCAATAATAATATAATCGTAGTGTTGAGAATGCATAATGATCCTTTTTCTATGGCAGGACCACGTTGCATGAGAACGTGGCCACATGTTGAGTTGAGGATGAAAAAAAGAATAAATAAAAAGGAAGTAAGGATTTAGATGGCTAAAATTCAGACTTTAAAAAATACTTTGGTATGCGCCCAGTTCAACTTGAACTGATTTGATGCGGGTATAGTGTTCAAGTGTGGTGATACCATTTTCACGTCCGACCCCTGACTGTTTATAACCACCTACAGGCATTTCAGCAGGGGATTCGCCCCATGTATTGATCCAGCAAATCCCTGCCTCAAGTTGATGAATAATACGATGTGCTTGGGAAATATCTTGTGTGACCACACCCGCAGCTAACCCATAACTGGTATTGTTGGCACGTTGAATAGCTTCTTCAATACTGTCATAGCTTAAAATGCTCATGACCGGACCAAAGATTTCATCTTGTACGATGTGCATGTCGTCATGACAGTCGGTGAACACGGTCGGTAATACATATGCGCCCTGAGCAAGCGCTGCTTCAGTGGCACGTTGTCCACCAATCAATAAGGTCGCACCTTGTTGTTTGCCCGACTCAATATAAGACAAGACTTTTTCCATATGCGGAAAGCTGACTAAAGGTCCAAAGTTGGTTTCAGCCTGCATCGGGTCACCTATGCGGACACGTTTTACACGCTCAATCACTGCTTGTTCAAATGCAGCCTTGAGGGTTTGCGGTACAAACACACGGGTACCATTGGTACACACTTGACCTGAGCTAAAGAAGTTCGCCATTACTGCGATATCGGCTGCGCGATCAAGGTTGGCATCGGCACAAATAATCAGAGGTGATTTGCCACCGAGCTCCATGGTGACTTCTTTGAGACTAGAAGCTGCAGCACTGGCCATGACCTTTTTACCCGTTGCCACACCACCTGTGAACGAAATTTTTTGGATATCTGGGTGTTCAGTCAACCATTGACCTACTTCAGCACCAAAACCTTGTACCACGTTGAAAACACCAGCAGGTACGCCTGCTTCAGTATAGATCTCTGCCAACTTTAAGGCGGTAAGAGGGGTCACTTCGCTGGGTTTAAAAATCATGGCATTCCCAGCAGCAAGGGCCGGAGCTGATTTCCAAAGTGCTATTTGGATTGGATAATTCCAAGCACCAATGCCTGCCACCACACCTAAAGGTTCACGGCGCGTGTAGAAAAAACTACTTTCACGTAGCGGCACTTGTTCACCTTGAATGGCCGTTGCAAGTCCTGCGTAGTACTCTAAAACGTCTGCACCAGTGACAATATCGACGGTAGAGGTTTCACTGAACGCTTTCCCTGTATCGAGTGTTTCTAGGCGAGCTAACTCATCATTACGAGCGCGTAAAATATCGACTGCACGACGTAAAATACGGGCACGTTCGACCGCAGTTTTGGCAGCCCATTCACGTTGCCCTTGTAAAGCACTTTGCACGGCTGCATCGACATCAGATTTGGATGCTTGTTGAATGGTGGCAATGACTTCACCTGTAGCAGGATTGATACTGTCAAAGCTTTGACCACTGGTGGCATTGAAATATTGTCCGTGAATATAAAGCGAGTGAAGCTGTACATCATTCATTTTGTTGTTCCTGCCGTATCTGTTGAATTAAGCGAAGTTGCATATCGACATAGTTGTATGCAATAGAACGTGCCAAATCACGATCAAATGCTTGATGACCACTTAAACTTCCACGTAACCATAATCCATCAATCAGTGCTGCTAGCCCTTTAGCGGCTTGGCTTGCTTGTGACTTCGGCATGAGCTGCAAGAAATGAAACTTCAAATTTGAATAAAGACGTTGGTCATTGATTCGTTGCAGTCGACCTAAGTCGGGTAGGTGCATACTGGCAGACCAAAAATCTAGCCAAACCCGCATAGCAGTGTTGTTGACCTGACTGATGTCAAAGTTGGCATCAATAATGGCTTTGAGCGAATGTTCTGGACTGGGCTGCATGACCTTTGCTTTATAGCTCGCCGTGGTTTCAGCTAAGACATTGAGCATTTGACGCATACAACTGTGAATGAGGCCTTGTTTATCACCAAAATAATGACTCACAATGCCCGTAGAAAGCTGTGCTTTTTTCGCAATTTGAGCAATAGTGGTGTTGGATAAGCCCACTTCATAAATGACTGCATAGGCAGCATTAATGATTTCTTCACGGCGCTCATGCTCAGGTTTTACTCTACGTTTATTCATGACAATCCAGAACAATTTGCCTTAAATTTAAAGGCGTTAGATTCAATAACTTACATGGAAAGCATCATAGCATTTTTTTATGATACTTTTTATTGATTGAACGTTCAATCAATAAAAAGTACACTTATGGTTAAATTCAAAGCAAAATACTGCTAAATTGCTTTGGATATTCCACATAACTGTTTATTTATTAAAAGGATGTGCCATAAGAGTTTAATTGCAGAACATCATTCAGAAAAGTGAGCTGATGAGCTATAGGCTTACGGTTTTATACTTTTTTCGAGTTGAGAAAGCTCTTATAGTCATGTTGAAGGGAGATATGTGTAGGATTCCTATCGAAATATCGATGAACAAGGGCGGCTCACATTTTAAAACTGTGTAGCAAATGCACCTCATAAATGACTTAAACCTTCAGGTTTAAAGAAGATAGCGTTTTTATTCCTGATAAAAATACTGTCGTTTTCGTTAGTCGATTTTTAAGCTCTCGACCACGAGAAGTTTAAAAATTGGCTTTTGTCTTTTTTTATTTACTTTCTTGAGGATTGTATGGCAACAGATAATCCAAGAGCAGTTGATGATCAAACATTAGCGCCTAAAGACCGTTTAAATGGTGTGGTCTTTTATATTTCAGCTCTCATTATTTTAATTTTTTCTCTTACTACCATTTTGTTTAATGATTTTGCTAATCGGACCTTAAATACGGTCTTGGCATGGGTAAGTTCAACTTTTAGTTGGTATTACTTACTGGCAGCGACCTTGTATATGGTCTTTGTCATTTTCATTGCCTGTTCTCGCTATGGCAACATCAAATTAGGCCCCAAACATTCCAAACCTGAATTTAGTCTTTTAAGTTGGTCTGCAATGTTGTTCTCAGCTGGGATCGGCATCGATTTAATGTTCTTCTCGGTGGCGGAACCTTTATCCCACTATATGCATCCACCTGTGGGTGAGGGGCAGACCCTAGAAGCTGCACGTCAAGGCATGGTGTGGACGCTGTTTCACTATGGATTAACTGGATGGTGTATGTATGCCTTGATTGGCATGGCATTGGGGTATTTCAGTTATCGCTATAATCTACCACTGACCATTCGCTCTGCTTTATATCCGATCTTTGGGAATAAGATTCATGGGCCGATTGGTCATAGTGTTGATACCGCAGCAGTTATCGGGACTATCTTTGGTATTGCTACGACCTGCGGAATTGGGGTGGTACAGCTGAACTACGGCTTACATGTGTTGTTCGATTTACCCGAAAACCTCTGGATGCAAACTGCATTAATTGTGGTTGCGGTGGTAATGACCATTATTTCAGTGACTTCAGGGGTGAATAAGGGACTGCGAGTTCTCTCTGAGATCAATATTTATGTTTCTGTTGGGTTGATGCTGTTTATTTTGTTTTTAGGCAATACCGAATTTTTATTGAATGCTTTTGTGCAAAATATTGGGGACTACATTAACCGTTTTCCAAGTATGACTTTGGAAAGTTTTGCCTTTCAACAACCGAAAGAATGGATGAACAGTTGGACATTGTTCTTTTGGGCTTGGTGGGTGGCTTGGTCACCATTTGTAGGTTTGTTTTTAGCACGAATCTCGCGTGGTCGAACCATTCGTGAGTTTGTTAGTGGAACTCTTATTATTCCTTTATTTTTCACACTCACGTGGTTATCAATATTTGGAAATAGTGCACTACATAGTGTGATTTTTGATGGTAATTTGGCCCTCGCACAGAGTGTCATTGCCAACCCTGCACATGGTTTTTATGACTTGCTGGCACAGTATCCCTGGTTTCCGTTTATTGCAGGTGTAGCCACAATTACTGGCTTACTGTTTTATGTGACCTCGGCGGACTCTGGTGCACTAGTGTTGGGTAATTTCACCACTCAATTTACCAATGTTGATCATGATGCACCGCGATGGTTGAGCGTATTCTGGGCCGTAGCCATTGGTTTGTTGACCCTTGCAATGTTGATGGCTAACGGGATTACGGCACTACAAAATGCCACAATCATTATGGGGTTGCCGTTTAGTTTTGTGATGTTCTTGGTCATGGCAGGTTTGTATAAATCACTGCGGTTAGAGGACTACCGACAAGCCAGTAGCAGTTTAAATGCCGCACCCGTGGTGGGCAATGTCGACATCCTCAACTGGAAAAAAAGGTTGTCCCGAGTCATGCACCATCCAGGAACAACCGATACTCGGCGTATGCTTGATGATATTTGCCGACCTGCGGTGATGGCCGTTGCCGAAGAAATGCAAAAACGCGGTATCGATATCAGTGTTCAAGAGAGTGCGCTTGAAGAAGACCCAAATCTGTATCACTTAGATTTGATGATACATTTGGAAGAAGAACAAAACTTTGTCTATCAAATTTGGCCAGTGCGTTATATCGCGCCGACCTTTAGTGAGCGTGGCAAACTGGGTAAACGGTTCTACTACCGTCTTGAAACCTATTTGTATGAAGGTTCTCAAGGCAACGACCTTGTTGGTTATACCAAAGAGCAAGTGATTAATGATGTGCTGGATCGTTATGAACGTCACATGACCTTCTTACATATCAATCGAATCAGTCCGGGGAATCGTCCCTTATTTCCAGACCCTCAAGGATAATTAGGAGGAACCATGTTGACCTCATATTTACATGCTTTTGCTTTGTTTTTCTCATTGCTGAATCCGTTTTTAATGAGTATTTACATGATTGGCATGATTCGGAACTCCGAAGCTAAAGTGTTTAATAAGGCCTTGATTCAGGGCTGTCTCATTGCCTTTATAGTATTTATGCTGTTTGCATGGGGCGGAGAAGCGATTTTTAGTAAATATTTAAATGTACGCTTTGAAGCCTTTCAAATATTTGGTGGTCTGATCTTCTTGGTGATTGGTTATCGCTACGTGTTTCAGGGAGCAGATACCATTGGTGAAATGCGTGGTGCGCCTGAGCATTTAGCAGGAACTATTGCTATGCCTTTTATGATTGGTCCCGGAACTATCAGTGCTGCTGTGGTAACAGGTATATCACTCCCGATCAGTGGCGCAGCCATGATTATTTTCCTGACTTTGGCGTTGACCTGTGGCTTGATGATTTTAATGAAATTTGCACATGATCATTTACGCTATAAGCATGCCAAATATATTGACCGTTATGTTGATATTGTCGGGCGACTGTCTGCCTTACTGATTGGGACTATTGCGGTAGATATGATTATTAATGGCATTATTGGTGTCATGGCTGAAATGTAGAATCCACAAATAGCAGACAATAAAAAAGCCCTCAGTAAATGAGGGCTTTTTTATTTAACTGAAGAACCAAGTGTAATAACCCCAGATCATCAGTGGCCACGATAGAAACGGGCTAAACAGCCATTTCCAAATCCAGTGGCGTGGGACGAATCCGACGCCGTGGATAAAGCCGCCTGAGATACCAATCATGATATACATCAGTGCACTATGGCTATAGTGACCATTGTCATCCAACATAGCAGCAGGATGCACTAACAACACCGCTGCAAGTGGAAAGGCCAATAGGCAGGAAATTAGCATCGCAAACTTGTTCGGCTTTTTATCTACAGTTTGGTTTTCCATAGCAACGTCTGTCATGGTTTATTCCTCATCAAGGTCTTGATGATGTTCGATATACAAAGCACTGAGTACACCTGCAAAGCAAGCCATCAAAATGCCGAGAATCCATGCAAAATACCACATAATTTGATCTCCTTAGACACAGCCTTAGTAAAGGCTGTGTGAATTCTCTTTAATGTGTGTGTTGGTAATAACACCCCACATTTTGTAGTAACACCAAGTGGTATAGCACAAAATGAGTGGGACAAAGATACATGCCGCAACTGTCATTACAGTTAACGTTGTTTTACTTGAAACTGCATCCCACATGGTCAAGCTTGCAACAGGTTGAATGCTTGATGGCATTAAGAATGGGAACAGCGCAAAACCAGCAGTTAAAATTGCACCCACGACCGCTAAACTCGAACCTAAGAAGCTAAAGCCCGCTTTGTTTTTACTTGCTGCAAGCACCACAATCAAACCACCTAAGATACCTGCGATAGGTGCAATCATGGTAATTGGGTAAGTCGAGTAGTTGTTCATCCAGCCATGGTTGGCATTAGTCAACACTTCTTTTGCCAATGGGTTAGCAACACCGTTGGTGTCAAATGGAGTGACTAAGGTATAACCTTCGATTCCACCAAAGTACAACCAAGCACCAGCACCCAAGAAACAGATGAGATAAACAATGCCCATCAGTTTCGTTGCTTGTGCTGAGCGTCTGCGTAAGTCACCATCGGTACGAAGCATGAGCCATGCACCGCCGTGTGCACACAACATCGATAAGCTAACTAGGCCGCAGACTAAAGCAAATGGGTTGAGTAGGGCAAAGAAGCTCCCTGTATAAGTTGAACGGACGGTATCATCTAAACTAAATGGCACGCCTAAGAACATGTTCCCAAAAGCCACACCGAAGACCAGTGCAGGCACAGCACCACCGACTGCTAAACCCCAGTCCCATGACGTACGCCATTTGGTATTTTGTAGTTTAGAGCGGTAGTCAAAGCCTACAGGTCGCAAGAATAGGGCAAATAGTACCAATAGCAGCGCCCAATACATGCCTGAGAAGGCTGTTGCATAAACCATTGGCCATGCAGCAAACAATGCGCCGCCAGCAGTAATGAACCAAACTTGGTTACCGTCCCAGTGCGGAGCGATAGTGTTGATGGCCGCACGGCGTTCTTCATCTGTTTTGCCCACAAATGGCATGATCGCCATAGAGCCCATATCGAAACCATCGGTGAGGGCAAAGCCAATCAGCAAGACACCGACTAAAACCCACCAAATGATTTTGAGTAATTCATATTCGATCATGCTTGAGTCTCCTCATTACGAGCTGCTTCAAGTTTTTCAAAATGGTATTTACCAGTGTGAAGCGAACTTGGACCAAGACGTGAGAATTTGATCATTAAATACATTTCAATGATCAAAAGAACGGTATAGAACGCAGCTAAGGCAGCGATAGAACCCCACACATCACCTGTGCTTAAACTCGATGCTGACAAGTGTGTAGGTAAAACTTCACCAATAGTCCACGGCTGACGACCTACTTCTGCAACATACCAACCTGTTTGTGCAGCAATCCATGGCAGAGGCAGAGCGAAAAGCGCAAACTTCAGTAACCATGGTTTGTTTTCTGCATTGCGTTTTGCCACAGCAAAGGTTGCTAGAGCAAATAACAACAGCATAAGGAAACCAGATACAACCATGGCACGGAATGCCCAGAATAAGCTTGGTACGTGCGGAATCGTGTCTTTTGCAGCAGATTTAATTTGATCTTCAGATGCATCAACTACATTTGGTGTGTATTTTTTCAGCAGTAAGCCATAGCCCAAGTCTTTTTGAGTTTCAGCAAAGGCAGCTTTTAGCTCTGGAGAAGTATCACCCGCGCGTAGTTTTTCCAGTTGTGAGTAAGCCACCATACCGTTACGAATACGATCTTCGTGTTGAACGATCAAATCTTTAATGCCAGTCACTTCTTTGTCTAAAGAACGTGTTGCAATAAGACCCATCACATATGGAATTTTCACTGCATAATCTGTAGTCATAGTTTCTTTATTTGGAATACCAAACAAAGTAAAGGGTGCCGGTGCAGGGTGAGTATCCCATTCCGCTTCAATGGCCGCGAGTTTAGTTTTTTGAACATCACCCAGTTCATAACCTGACTCATCGCCCAGTAAAATCACTGAAAGTGTTGAAGCTAAACCAAAAATTGCGGCAATGGCAAATGAACGACGCGCAAACGGGATATCGCGTTTTTTCAGTAAGTAGTAGCTTGAAATAGCAAGGACGAAAATAGCGCCTGTCACATAACCCGCAGACACGGTATGTACAAATTTTACCTGTGCAACTGGGTTAAAAATGAGAGCACCAAAATCTACCAGTTCCATGCGCATGGTTTCATAGTTAAATACAGAACCGACAGGGTTTTGCATCCAACCATTTGCAACCAAAATCCATAAGGCAGACATATTAGAACCGAGTGCAACCAGCCATGTTACACACAAGTGCTGCACTTTGGATAGGCGATCCCATCCAAAGAAGAACAGACCGATGAATGTCGATTCTAAGAAGAATGCCATTAATCCTTCAATGGCTAATGGAGCACCGAAAATATCCCCCACATAGTGTGAGTAATATGCCCAGTTAGTCCCGAACTGGAACTCCATGGTTAAGCCAGTAGTGACCCCTAAAGCGAAGTTAATACCGAAGAGTTTCCCCCAAAACTTGGTCATGTCTTTATAAATTTCTTTACCTGAAATCACATAGGTGGTTTCCATAATGGCAAGAATAAAGGCAAGCCCCAGTGTAAGTGGAACAAAAATAAAGTGATACATCGCGGTCATAGCGAACTGGAACCGCGAAAGATCGACCACGCTTTCAGATATCATCAACGTGTCTCCTTGATTGGGGATGGATTGCCTGCAATACGCTCAGCAACTTGATTGTCAAAATTTTTAGGAATAGTCGGGGCGTCAAACCAGATGTTCTTAATGACCATTAAAATAATCACCTTAATGATTAAAATGGCCACAATCTCTCTGGTGACTTTTTGATTGAGATTTTTGGGGACTAAGCTCATTTCACAAAGCCTATTTTTTAACTTGCTTTATATTATTAAACAAAAACATACAAAAGATAAATAGTCTTTAAACTTAAATAAAAAATATATTATTAAGTTGTTTAAATACATGCACTTAAAATAATGATGTGATAAAAAATAAACTAATATTTTTGTATTTTAAAGTTGACCAAATTACTTATGTTTATATTTAAATACCTGACTAAAATACTTGTATATATTTATATTAAATCCGACTAAAACGCTTATATTTAACGTTCATCGTTATTTTATTGATAATTTGTCTTAAGAGTGTAAAAGTGATAGGGATTTTAAATGATGGATTTTAACGGATATGAATCATGGATGATTTGATCTGTTGCATACATCACAAGGAAATTAGGAATTGAAAATCGAATTAATATTTAAAAAGTCTTTTATTGTGTCATATAAGCTTGAAGGCAGAGGCGGGGGAGTAGAATTCTTATCCTGATCTTATTTTGCGCAAATTTTTTAAATTGTAGAAAGCTGGATTGTGAATGAAAGATTGCTTTAAAAAGATTCAGCCAGAAGATGAGGCAAGGGTTCGATTTAAACAGTGCGTTGTAAGGCGTTTGTTGGAGGCTGACGCTGTATCAAGATCTTGGCAGGGTTAGGCATGGCAAAGGATAAACTTGCTCATAAAGACGTACAGCGTTGAAATGGGATCAGATGGGGTGCTTGTTTAGCGCGTACTTTCGCCGCTAAAAAGTTGATTGGATTTTGAGATTTTCTTTGCTATGTAATGTGACTTTTTTAAACGAATGAGAATAATTTGTGACTGAAACTCAAGCTCACCAAACTCAGGCTCAACTTGTACATAGTGTAGTTGACCGTATTCATCGCGAACGCGAGCTTGAGCCGAAAAACCGGGGCGTGCATTCCCGCTGGAGATGGTCGCCAGACGACCCAGTAAGTTGGTTTGCTTTTTATCTGGTCTGGGTTTAATAACTTGATCCAAACAGTGGATCATAAAAACGGTAAAGAAAATTGCAATAATCAGTGCGGGCAAGATCAGATAGTAAGCCGAAGTAAACGCTTGTTCTTTGGCATAGATGCAGAACTGAAGGAAATAACCTGCAACACTAAAATTAAGTAAGAGAAAAACCACAATCAGCACTTTAGAAAACTTAACGTCTAGCAGTGGAGATTCAGTCAGTTTTTGTGGCGAGAGCCTTTTGAGGAAATGACTTGGGCGTGATTTAAAAAAGTAACCTAAGGTTTCCACCATGCTGAGTATGACTAAAGTCAATAAGCTGAAATGAAAGAGCATCAAGTCAGGGTGATGTAGCAACTCATACATGGTGAACGTCCAATTTCATTATTCTTCTATGAGATAAATCCCACCGTCAGAATGCACGGTAATCGCTACTTTTTCAAGTGCTTCGCCTTGGCATGGGCCAGAAATGCATTCACCTGTTTCCACCATAAATAGCGCACCATGAGTCGAACATTCAATAAATTCTTGGTCGCGGTCTAAAAACTGGTTTTCCAAAAATTCAAGTTCAACTTGCAAATGCGGGCAAATGTTTTGGTAAGCAAAGAAGGCACCGTCACGTTGGGTGATAAAAATCGTATCCCCTTTAGGTGTTTCAAAAGAACGCGCTTCGCGTTCTGGGATGTCTTCCGTCATGCAAATCTTTTGCATCATGCACATTCCTTTTGCAGTTGTTGGAACAATTCAGCGTAATCTGCCACAGCTAAACGAGGGCCAAACTGAGACACCACTTCACTTGAAATCAAAATTGCAAGTTGCGCAGCTGTATGTAAGCCTAAGCCCGCATTCACTGCATAAAGGAAGGCACCAGCAAAGGCATCACCTGCGCCATTGGCATCAATAGCGTGTACTTTACGACCTGCAACACTAAATGTTTCCTGTGTATTTGAAATAAGTGCGCCTTCAGCTGAAAGAGTAATCACCACATACTGGCTCAGTGTTTTAAGTTTTGCTAAAGCCGCCTCAACTGTTTCAGTTTCGGTGTACATCATGGCTTCTTGCTGGTTACAGAACAATAAGTCCACACCATCCGCTATCATTTCATCTAGACCATGACGCGCGTATTGCACCATCGCAGGGTCAGATAGGGTTAATGCAATTTTAACACCATGAGCTTTGGCAATTTCACGAGCCTGCTTAACAGCTAAACGTGCGCTATCGCTGGTTGAAAGATAACCTTCGATATAGAGCCATTTCGCTGTTTTTAAGGGTTCAAAGTCAATCTGCTGTTCAGTTAGCTCGGCCGTGATCCCCAAATAGGTATGCATAGTGCGTTCTGAGTCTTCACTGACTAAAACCATACACGTGCCTGTTACGCCTTCACTGATTGATTTATCAGTGTTTTTAATGCCTGCTTCGTGCAAACCGTTGAGGTAAGTTTGTCCTAGCTTATCATTGCCTACGCGGCATGCATAAAATGCTGAACCACCCAATGCACTAAAGGCAACGGTGGTGTTGGCTGCTGAACCACCTGAAGCCTGACCTTTATAGCTCTGTGTTTCTTTTAATTTTTTATAAAGATCTGCTTGTGTTTCACCATCAGTTAACTGCATAGTGCCTTTTTGCAAATGTTGTTGAATAAGGAAGTCGTCAGAGACTTTAAATTCTTGGTCGATTAGTGCATTACCAATTGCAAAAAGATCAACAGTTGCCATGTCTTTTTTCGTCACGTATTGAAAATAAAGCGACATTTTACACCAATGCTCCAGATTGCTGTAGTTTGTTGAGGAAAATTCATTTTATTTACGTGGTAAATGTAGTGAAATCGCTTTGCTCAGATTCAAGGAAGTTTAGATGGAAATTTTAATTCAAGCGGCAGAACAATTACCTCCTCAAATACAAGCTTTGGCACAACTTGCAGCAAAAGAAGGATATGAACCGTTGACCCGCTTGATCGAAGAATATCAAAGCGGAAAAAATCGTTTTGATCAAAAGGGTGAAGTGTTGTTATTGGCCTACGATCAGGACCAATTGATTGCCTGTGGCGGTTTAAATCAGCAATGGGGTGAAAATGAAATCGAGGCGCGTATTGGGCGCGTACGCCGTTTTTATGTACATCCTAAATGCCGTAAGAGCGGTGTGGGTCGTCAGTTGTTGGCACATTTAGAAAAATGTGCACGTCCGAACTTTTCTGCGCTGTGTTTAAATACCGCGGATTTGTCCGCAGCTAGTTTCTATCAGAAGCAAAACTATGTTTTTGTGGAAAATCACCCGAACTATAATTATTTTAAATATCTCATCTAGTTTTACTTTCTGAGAACGCTTCCCTCAAAAAGACTGAAATTTGAAAAGCAGTGAGATGCTTTTCAAATTTCCAGCAAATTACTCGGGTTTTCAACGTGAAATCTTTTGACAACTAAAGCTATAATGCAGGCAGTGTATTAATTATTGTTAGGAGATCACATGACTGTAGATGTCACTGAAACCATTACTCAAACTGTACATCCTGCGTTTCAGTTGGTACGTCAACACCATGTTGAAGCTTTAGACATTTTAGTGTCTGAATATAAACATAAAGTCACTGGGGCAGTGCATTATCACTTGGCCACCAATCATGATGAAAATGTATTCTTGGTTGCATTTCGCACCCAACCTATGGATTCAAAAGGCGAAGCGCATATTTTAGAGCACACAGCACTGTGTGGTTCGGAAAAATTTCCTGTTCGTGATCCGTTCTTCTTAATGATTCGTCGTTCACTGAATACTTTTATGAACGCCTTTACTGCGGCGGATTGGACAGCGTATCCATTTGCGACTCAGAATAAAAAAGATTTCCAAAATTTACTTGAAGTGTATTTAGATGCTGCTTTTGCAGCCAATTTGAATCCGCTAGATTTTGCCCAAGAAGGGATCCGCATTGAGCTTGAAGACGGTGAGCCTGTTTATAAAGGTGTGGTTTTCAACGAAATGAAAGGGGCAATGAGTTCGCCTTCAGACCAGTTGTATCATCAGTTAGCGCATCACTTATTCCCTGAAACCACTTATCACTACAACTCAGGTGGCGACCCTAAAGATATTCCGGACTTGACTTACCCTGAGTTAGTGGATTTCTACAAGTCGCATTATCACCCAAGTAACGCAGTTTTCATGACCTTTGGTAATGAACCTGCTTACAATCTACAAGAGCAGTTTGAAACTTTAGCCTTGGCTAAGTTTTCAAAAGGTGAAACGCTATTCTCTAAAGAAGAGCGCCGTTTGACTGCGCCGCTAGAAGTGACTGAAACCTATGCGGTAGATGCAGAAGATTTAAAAGACAAAACTTATCACATCATTTCGTGGTTATTACCTAAAGCCAGTGAGATCAAACTACGCTTAGGTATGCGCCTTGTCGAAGGTGTATTGTTAGAAGATTCGGCTTCTCCGTTACGTCATTACCTTGAGACCTGTGGTTATGCGCAGTCTACTGGCCCGATTATGGGAGTAGATGATTCAAACTACGAAATGACCTTCTACTGTGGCGTACAAGGTTCAAACCCTGAACATACAGCTGAGTTTAAAGCAGGTGTGTTTAAGGTTTTAGAAGACGTCGCTTCAAAACCTGTTGATCAAAACATGGTCGATGCGATTTTACATCAAATTGAATTGCACCAACGTGAAATCAATGGCGACGGCATGCCTTATGGTCTAAGCCTGATTTTAAATGGTTTGGGGAGTGCGATTCACCACAGCGACCCAGTCACTGTATGGGATGTGGACTCAGCCATTGCTGCAGTGAAAGAAGAACTGAAAGATCCAATGTGGTTGTCAAACTTAATCAAAACCTATTTGATTGATAACCCGCACCGTGTACAAATGACTTTGGTGCCTGATGCCAATAAATCAGCGGTGGAAGTGGCGGCAGAAAAAGCACGTTTAGCCGAAATTGGTGCGCAGCTAACAGACGCTGAAAAAGCAGAAATTGAAGCACAAACTGAAGCACTTAAAGTCCGTCAAGATACCCCAGATGACCTTAATCTTTTGCCGAAAGTGGGCTTGGAAGATGTGCCTGCTGAATTGCAAATTGTACAAGGGCAGTTACGCGAGATTATCTCAAATCGTATCGATTATCCGTTGAATCTTTATCATGCGGGTACGAATGGTATTTACTACAATCAAGTCCTGATCCAAATTCCGCAAGATGTAGTGCAATCACCTTACTTTAACTTGCTGTCTATTTTGATGGGTGAAGTCGGTGCAGGTCAGTATGACTATTTAGAACTACAACAACTGCAAACTGCGGTGAGTGGTGGTTTAGGTATGGGCGCCTCTTTACGTTCTCAAGTGAATGACAAAAATCAAATCAGTGCATGGTTAACGCTAACCACAAAATCGTTGGTGAGTAATTTTGACAGTATTGCTTTGTTGAAATTGGCGTTTGAAAAACTCCGTTTTGACGAAAAAGATCGCATTGTTGAGTTATTGCAACAACGTAAAACACGTTGGGCATCTCGTCTGTCAGGTTCAGGCCACAGTTATGCCATGCAAATTGCAGGACGTAACCACAGTGCTTTGGCAAAACGTGATTATCACAACACGGGCTTGGGCGCATTAAACTGGTTAGGCGATCTGGTCAGCCGTATTGAAAAAGATGCTGCAGCTTATGATGATTTGATCAATGAATTAAAAGCGATTCATTTAAAACTTTTACAAGCACCAAAACAGTTCTTACTGGTTTGTGAAGAACATCAGTCAGACCGTTTGGTTGAAGAAGTTCAAAATGTGTGGGACAAGTTAGCTATTCCTGAACATACTGTAAGTTTGAAAACGGCTGAGCAGATCGATACTGATGCGGACGAAGCATGGTTAATTCAAGCCAATGTTCAATTCTGTTCATCAGCTTATCAAGCCGTTGAGGTGTCACATCCAGATGCTGCACCGCTGATGGTGCTGGCAGCGTACTTGCGTAATGGTTTCTTACACAGTGCAATTCGTGAAAAAGGTGGGGCTTATGGTGGTGGCGCAAGCTATGACGGCAATGCATGTTCATTCCGCTTCTATAGCTACCGTGACCCGCGTTTGGCTGAAACCTTCAATGACTTTGAAGCCAGTGTGCAATGGTTGCTCAATACTGAGCAAAAACCACATCAGCTTGAGGAAGCAATTTTAGGTTTGATTGCTGGTATGGACAAACCAGGTTCACCAGCGGGTGAAGCGATTACGGCATGTTATGCACTTTTACATGCACGTACACCAGCTTTCCGTAAGCAGTTACGTAGCCGTCTTTTGGCTGTGAGTTTAGAGGACTTGCAACGTGTGGCGGTACAATACTTACTTGAACAAAAACCAACGAAAGCCGTGGTTGCACCTATGGCGAAGCGTGATACTTTAATTGAGTTAGGTTTTAGTATTCAACAAGTTCAGTAAAACAATAAGAGGTTCGTATGGCGTTCAAATTATTTGAGCGTTCAACTTTAGTACTGAGCATGACTGTGCTCAGTACTTTGGGTGTCGCTAAAACACATGCACAAATTTCCGAAGTACCCGCAGCTCCTGCAACAGCCGAGGCATGTGTTGCATTGGCGTCGAATGCAGACCGTTTGGCTTGTTATGATGCATTATTCAAAATTCCTGAAGCGGTAAAACCGCGTATTGTTTCTGAGCAACGTGCAGCCATGGAAATTGCGCCAGAACCTGAAAATATTACAGGGAAGATTGCACAAAGTGTAAGCTCTGTCTTTGCTTCGGAAGGCCCTAAAATATCGCCAAACTTATCTTTAATGGATAGCCGTTGGGAGCTTTCACCAGAAAGTAAATTGGGGACTTGGAATATTCGTGCTTATCAACCTGTGTATTTAATGCCTGGTTTTTGGACGACAGATAAAAATGAATATCCACAAAGTCCAAATCCGACCAATACGGTGGATGAAGATCAGAACCTAAAGTCAATGGAAGCGAAATTCCAATTGTCTTTAAAAACTAAAGCTGTGGAAAACTTATTTGGGGACAATGGTGATGTTTGGTTAGGTTATACCCAGTCTTCTCGTTGGCAGGTGTATAACGGTGAAGAATCACGTCCGTTCCGTGAAACCAACTATGAGCCTGAAGCCAGTTTAGTCTTCCGTACCAATTATGAACTATTGGGTTTAAATGGTCGCTTACTGGGATTAACTTTCAACCACCAGTCTAATGGTCGTTCCGATCCGCTGTCGCGTAGTTGGAACCGTGTCATGTTGAATGTGGGTTTTGAAAGAGACAACTTTGCGCTCATGCTGCGCCCTTGGTATCGCTTAGACGAAGATGCAGGTGATGATAATAACCCTGATATTAAGGATTATGTCGGACGGGGGGACTTAACAGCATTCTACCGTTGGAATGAACATGATTTTTCACTCATGCTACGTCATAGCTTAAAAGGTGGCGATGATTCGCGCGGTGCTGCACAGTTTGACTGGGCTTTCCCTATTTCAGGGAAACTGCGTGGCCATTTCCAGTTATTTGATGGTTATGGCGAAAGCTTAATTGATTATAACCACCGAGCGACCTACGTGGGCTTGGGCGTGTCCTTAATGAATTGGTACTAATTTAGAAACATAAAAAAACCACGTTTGATACGTGGTTTTTTTATGTTTAAGTTTTAGGTGTTTTAACCAATTTGAATATCGGCAGTTGGGTGCTTTAGACGGCTCTTTTTCGGCGTCGCTATTAGGTAGGCCAGTGTTAAAGGACCTAAACGACCTGCAAACATCAAGAGCATCAGGATAAATAAACTTGCAGGTTGAAGCTCACCGGTGATGCCACGTGACAAACCGACAGTACAAGCAGCGGAAATAGCTTCAAATAACAAATCCATAAACTGATGATTAGGTTCGATTAAAGATAAACTAAAGATGCCTAAGAAAATAAGTGCTGCGGTAATAGAAACGACAGCCATCGCCTTAAAAGAGGTTTTTTGAGAAACAGAGTGATTGAACACACGAATTTCATCTTCACGTCGAAGGAAGCTAATCACGCTGAGTAAAACAATAATAAAAGTACCTACTTTAATCCCGCCTGCGGTACTCATCGAGCCGCCCCCAATGAACATTAGTAACATCGTCACGAGGGTCGAGGCATCTTTCATTTGTGCCAAATCAAGACTGTTAAAACCCGATGAACGAGGCACGGTGGCATGGAACCATGCATTTAAAGCTTGGTCACCTAAGCTCATTGGCGCTAAGGTGAGGGGATTGTTTGATTCAATCGCCCATAAAAGAACAAAAGCAATCAGGTTCAAACCTGCAATGGTGGATAAAATCAGTTTGCTATTGGTACTTAAGCCTTTCCAACGTTTGCAGCGTTTAATATCCATTAACACCACAAAACCTGTCCCACCAATGATGTATAGCATACTGATGGTAAAGGTAATGAGATACTGACCCGAGAAGCTCATTAGACTGTTGGGAAACAGTGAAAAGCCACCATTGTTAAATGCGGATACACTATAAAAAGCCGCATAAAACAGAGCTTGGTTGAAGTTGTAATCTTCTAACCATGCAATGGTCAAAATAGCTGTGCCAATTGCCTCAAAAAATAAGGAATACAGCAGTACCCCTTTAATGGTGAAGGACACTTTGGATAAGCTGGTTTGGCCAATGGTCTCTTGCGCCATGATTTGTTGCTTTAAACCCAGTTTAGTCGACAGACTCAGTGCCGCTAAAATTGCGAAAGTCATAAAGCCTAAGCCACCAATTTGAATCAGCAGCATAATGATGACTTTACCTGTTACGGTAAAAGTTTCACCGACATTTACCACAGACAGTCCAGTAATGGTAACTGCTGAGCTGGCGGTGAACAAAGAGTGAATCCAACTCAGTTCACCGTGGTGTGAAATGGGTAGCTTTAATAACAGAGTCCCAATAATAATAAAACTCAAAAAACCCAAAGCCAGCAGGCTGGGCGGGCTTAAATTAATGATGCTGTTCTGTTGGGTTTGCCATTCTTTGACTTTTTTCATGATTTGAACCGTGCTGAAAGACGACGTAATGTTTCAACTAAACCTTCAACAACAAGAATATCACCTACTTGTAAAATTAAATTGGGGTCAATGCTGTACAAAACTTCTTTGCCACGTTTATGGAGTAATGTTTTCACATCAGGTGCCTGATCCATCAGTTGGTGGAAGCGAGTCCCCTGTAGTTTTTCATCAATTTCAATTTTGACAATATAGTGATTATCTTCAAGTGCCATATAGCGACTGACCATGGGGTAGCATAAAGACTGCGCAATCCGCACGCCCATGTCCTCTTCAGGGTGAATAATTTTACTAATCCCTAAATGGCTTAAAATCATATGGTGCGACTTCGATTTGGCTTTGACCCAAATTTTTTCAACCCCAATATTTTTGAGGTGCAGTACACACAAAATACTGGCTTCAATATTTTCACCAATTGCGACCACCACGGCATCGCAGTTTTTAATATTTAGTTCATCCAGAACATGCTCGTCTGTTGCGTCGGCAATGACAGCATGGGTCACCTGCTCAGAAATATTTTCAACATATTTTTTTTCACTATCGATACCAATGACATCATGTCCCAGTTCAATGAGTTGAGTTGCAACTGTGGCTCCAAAGCTTCCTAAACCAATCACTGCAAATTGTGCCATGTCATCTTTCCTTTAAATTTTTTTATACGTCGATTGTTAACGAATGTTGTGCCAAATTTCACAAGATGTCATCTTTATACAGACACGCTATTTTCGATCAACCGCGCTTTGCCTTATACCAATATATCACTCATCCAAAGGAGTATATAAATGCGAAAGACACTGTATGAATCCCTAAGGATCGCGTTTCCAGAATTGAATGATACCGCAATTCCAGAAGAACAAGATGAGTTCGAGCACTTTGTACGTTGGTTGAATAGCTATTATTCAAACATTCAAAAAATAGAACTCGATGATTTTCAGCAAAATGGTATTGATGAATGCCATCGACTCCAGCAGTTAGGTATTGACTTAGACGAGCTGAAAAACCAAATTAATGATGATATGGCGTCTTTTTATCAAATGTATGACAGTGAGGAAGAAGAAACCTCAGACATGCATGGTTATGATTTTGAGTTTAGTTTTGATGTTATTTTTAACCACATTAAAATTTTTATCGAGCCTTATGAACTCAGTTTGCTGGTTATTGAGCGGGAAAACCCTTATTGGCTGTTGGTACCGCATAATGATGAGCTGATTGACCAGATTATCGTCACGTATAATCACACTTTTGGTGATGAAGAGCCGATGCAGCTCATAGAATAAAACCGCCTCGAAGGGCGGTTTTATGTATGTATTGAATCTTTTATTTTAAGAAACGTTGATAACCTAGGTTATTGGTAATTTCTTCATATGGATACGAAATACTTTCTAAAGTTTCAATCAAACCATCTGGGTTTTGTTTCGCATCACTTGCCTCTAAACCAACAAGGACACGACCTTCCGCCGCACCATGGTTACGGTAGTGGAATAGGGTAATGTTATGGGTAGGACCAAGGCGTTCAAGGAACATTAACAGTGCACCTGGGCGTTCAGGGAACTCAACACGGAACAAACGCTCATTTTCAAGGTCTGCATGACCACCAATCAGGTAGCGAATATGCAGTTTTGCTACTTCATCATCAGACAAGTCATCAACATCGAACTGAGTTTTGAGTGCTTCAAAAATATCGTGACGCTCTTTTTCACCGCCTTTTAAGCTAATCCCGACAAAGACTTGCGCTGCACTGGCATCGCTCGCACGGTAGTTAAACTCGGTGATATTTCGGCCCTGTAGCGCTCGACAGAAATTTAGGAATGAACCTTTTTTCTCTGGAATGGTCACAGCAAAAATAGCTTCTTTACGTTCACCCAATTCAGTACGTTCTGCAATATAGCGTAAACGGTCAAAGTTCATGTTGGCACCGCATACAATTGAAACGATGTTTTGCCCAATCAGCTCGTGTTTTTCAACATATTTTTTAATCCCTGCCAAGGCCATTGCACCCGATGGTTCAACAATGCTACGACATTCATCATAGGTGTCTTTAATTGCAGCGCAAATTTCATCAGTATTGACCAAAACAACTTCACGCTCAACGATCGGACCTGAGTTATCCGACTTTTGCAATTGAATCACTTCAAATGGTTTTTCACCAATCTGTGCCACAGCTGTGCCATCAGCAAATAAGCCGACTTGAGGAAGTACAACACGTTCACCTGCTTCAAATGCGGCTTTTAAACAAGCAGATTCGTCATATTCAACAGGAATAACTTTAACATGCGGTGCAACATCGCCTAAGTAGGCCGCCACACCAGCAATTAAACCGCCGCCGCCAACAGCGACGAAAACGTAGTCGACATCGCGCCATTGACGCAAAATTTCATTGCCAATCGTACCTTGACCTGCCATAACCAGTTCATCGTCATAGGGTGGGATAAAGCTCATACCGTCTTCTGCGGCACGTTGAATTGCGTATTTGTTTGCAACGTCAAAGGAGTCGCCGTGGAGAACCACTTCACCGCCTAAGCGTTTGACCGCCTGAACCTTAATATCTGGGGTGGTTTTCGGCATCACAATAATGGCACGAATTCCGAGTTTTTTACCTGACAGCGCTACGCCTTGGGCATGGTTGCCAGCAGATGCAGTAATCACGCCACGTTCAAGTTGGGCTCTAGGGAGTTGGCTAATGCGGTTATAGGCACCGCGCAGCTTAAATGAAAAGACTGGTTGTAAGTCTTCACGTTTAAAACGAATATTGTTATTGAGTTTCTCACTAATTCGAGGTGCCGCTTCGAGTGGAGTTTCGATTGCAACATCGTAGACTGTTGCTTGTAATATTTGTCGAACCAAACGAGACAGCATGTTAATTTCCCATTTAACAGTTTAAAATAGAGGATCATTGTAACAAACCCCTGTACATTTGGGCTGTAAAATCAGCAACAAATGTCAAAAAATAGTTGAGCCAAATTATGAGTCTGTATGCTACCCAAGATGAAAAAAAGCAAGCTGCTGCAAAAGCTGCCTTAAAGCACTTACCTAAAGGTGGCATTTTAGGGGTGGGTACAGGCAGCACCGTCAATTTCTTAATTGAACTTTTACCAGAACTTCAGCTTGAAGCGGCTGTGGCAAGTTCAGAAGCAACGGCTGAGCGCTTAAAGAAATTAGGCATTGAAGTGGTTGATATGAACTCTGTCGGCGGTTTAGATGCCTATGTAGATGGTGCAGACGAAATTGACCGTCATATGCATATGATCAAAGGTGGTGGGGCTGCACTTACTCGCGAGAAAATCGTCGCTTCAATTGCGAGAAAATTTGTTTGTATCGTTGATGACTCTAAGTGGGTTGATCAATTGGGGCGTGACTTCCCACTTCCGATTGAAGTGATTCCAATGGCTCGTTCAGCTGTGGCACGTAAAATTGTAGCGCTTGGTGGTGATCCTGCTTACCGAGAAGGCGTGGTGACGGATAATGGTAACGTGATTTTAGACGTTTATAACTTAAATATCTTAAATGCGCTTGAGCTTGAAAAAACCATTAACGACATTCCAGGTGTGGTGTGTAATGGTATTTTTGCAATCAATAAAGCAGATGTGGCAGTTGTTGCAACAGACAGCGGTATTGAAGAACGTACCGCTGTTTAATTTTAAATCTTCCCTAAGCTCTTCTTTGAAAATAAGGGGCTAAAAGCAAAAGCATTTTTATCTTATGTTTTTCTCCCTCCTTTCAAAAGGAGGGCCGGGGAGGATGATTCAATAAAAGAATAATATTAATGATCTTAGCAGACCTACCTGAAATTCAAATCACCCATCATGCACGTGCGACCCGGTTACGACTTCGTGTTGAACCGACTCAAATTCGTTTAACCGTGCCTAAATTTTGTAGCAAACGGCAAATTCAGGATTTTTTAAATCAATCTGAACAATGGATGATTGAAACTTGGCAGAAGCAACAAGCCAGTCTGGTACAGATAGATCGAACCCTTCCCACAGAGTTGCGGTTATTTAATCGTCAAAATGCTTTAACGGTGAGCTATAAAACACAAAAAAATGCGTATATTTTGGATGAGCACAATCACCAGCTTTGGATCAGTGACCGTCAGCCCGAAAGTTATTTAAAATCTTTTGTAATTGCATATGCAAAACAGCACTTGCCTATTTATTTGCAACAGATTAGTCATGAAACTGGTTTAAAATTTGTACATTGTTCAATTCGTCAGCCCAAGACCCGCTGGGGGAGTTGTACTGCTAAACACGACATTATGCTTAACAGTGCTTTAGTGTTGTTTCCTGAAGCCATTACCCGTTATGTCTGTGTGCATGAACTCGCACATACGCAACATTTTGATCATAGTGCACGTTTTTGGGCGGAAGTTGCCAAATATGATGCCGCTTTTCAACAGCATCGAAAAACCTTAAAAACAATCGCATTGCCGTATTGGTGGGCAAGCGTTTAAAGTTAATTTTACGTGCAAAATTTAAAAATAATTTCTTCTGACCGATTGAGCGTGAGTCAAAAAATGCTCTAAACTTCATGATCTAAGGTAAACATTCCTCAATTTCAGTGCAAAGACCTCAAATGTGAATTTTACAGATATCCACTATTTTATATTAATCGTTCCAGCTTGCCTGATTTTAATGGGAAGCTTGCTTTTAATATGCCATTTTGCTTTTAGGGCTCCCTCATATTTATTGTGGCTCGGGCTTGGATATATTGTGCCTTCGTTTTCTGTGGCCGCGCAAAGTTTTATGTCGAATAAGCAGTTGGCTTTGTCGGCACCCATTTTAGGCAGTATGTATTTGTTTGGCGCATGGGCCAGCGCTTATGCCATGGGTTTAAGAAAGAACGCCAATGCACGTCCATATTGGTGTCTGGCCTTGATCGTCATGGCTTTACTTTCACTCAGTTATTATTCCTATGTAGATGATCAACTGTGGATCAGGATGCTGATTCTGAACATTTCAATTGCATTGGTTGAGTCTTTGGTTTTGTTTTCAATGTTTAAACATTATCAAGGGATTGATTTGCTCAATAAAATAGTCGACTTTTCCTACTTGTTTATTGTGCTGTATACCTTTGTTCGTGGCATCATAATTTTTCTCTTTTTAAGAAATATCGAAGCAGACATGCTGGCAAATTCAGTCTGGTGGCTGATGATGCTTGCTGCGAGCATTATCTTAAGTATGTGGTTTGCAATAGTGCTGCTCGGAACCTTGGTGCGCGATATTATCCATCAACTCAATGATGAGCGACTAAGAGATCCCCTAACGCATTTATTCAATCGACGTGGTTTTAACGAAGCCGCTAAACGGAAGTTGCAACAGCTCTCTAAACAGTCTTATTTCTTGCTCATGTGTGATATTGATCATTTTAAGAAAATAAATGATACCTATGGGCATTTGGTGGGTGATCAAATTTTAAAACAAGTCGGTCAAATTATTGGGCAAAATGTCCGTGCGCACGACTTAGTAGGGCGTTTTGGTGGAGAGGAGTTCATTGTCTTATTGCAAATTGATGATGAAACGTTGGCTTATAACATTGCCAATCGTATTCGTTTAGGTATTGCCAATGCTCGATTATCTTCAAAAAATATCGCCGTAACAGCAAGTTTTGGACTGGCTGCAGTACATCAACCCAACTTAAAATATGCCATACATACTGCAGATCAACTGTTATATCAGGCGAAACATTCGGGACGAAATCAGATTGGTTTTGAGCCTGCACAGAGTATATTGGATGCGCTTCATTAGGTGTCGATAGCATTAAAAACGCATAAATTCCAAGTAAAACAGTTTAGAAAGCAGAAACTTCCTGTCATACTAGGCAGTTACGAAATGGACAGTTTAAGTTTGAGGTAATACACGTGATTTCAGTTGGTATTGTCGGCGGTACAGGTTATACAGGCGTTGAATTGTTGCGTCTTTTACTACGACACCCAAATGTGCAAGTAAGCGTATTAACATCGCGTACAGAAGACGGTCGCCGTGTAGATGATATGTTCCCAAGCCTACGTGGACATACCGAACTTAAATATTCAGATTTGAATATCGATGAACTGAAAAAATGTGATGTGGTGTTCTTTGCGACACCGCATGGCGTTGCCATGAAGCATGCCGAAGAATTGGTTGCTGCAAATACAAAAGTGATTGACCTTGCTGCAGACTTCCGTTTACAAGACTTAGAACAGTTTGAAAAATGGTATGGCATGCAGCATGCGTGCCCTGAACTATTGAAAGACTCGGTTTATGGTTTGTCAGAATTAAACCGTGAGCAGATTAAACAAGCCAATGTTATTGGTAACCCTGGTTGTTATCCAACAACAGTACAACTGGGTTTAGCGCCGTTATTTAAGCAAAACGACACATTAGTTAAACCTGAAAGCATTATTATTGATGCAAAATCGGGTGTGTCTGGTGCTGGTCGTAAAGCCAGCCTGGGTATGATCTATTCTGAAAATGCTGATAATTTCAAAGCTTATGGCGTTGCTGGTCACCGTCATCATCCTGAAATTGTGGAAGCGTTGGAAAATATTTCAGGCTTAAAAGAGGTGTTTAACCACATTTTATTTGTCCCGCATTTGGTGCCAATGATTCGTGGCATGCTGAGCACGATTTATGTGGACTTAACCGATGCGGGTGAAGCTGCTGATGTGCAAAGTTTATATGAACAGTTTTATGCCAATGAAGCTTTTGTTGATGTGATGCCTGCGGAAAGCTCACCAGAGACACGTTCTGTGCGGGGTGCAAATCAACTTCGTATTGCGCTGTATAAACCGCAACCGAAAAAACTAGTGGTCATTTCTGTACAAGACAATTTGGTTAAAGGGGCAGCAGGTCAGGCCGTTCAAAACATGAATTTAATGTTTGGATTTGCTGAAACTGCAGGCCTAGACGGAATTGGTTTATTACCATAAAAAACGTTTTAAAACTTCACACACATTTAGATTTCGATTTAAATGTGTGTTTTGAATTGAATCAAAATAAGAGATGACGATGCCGAACACTGACACAAATATGACGTCACAACAGCCTGAACCTGCAAAGCCGTTTTTACAGACCAATAAGCCCTTGGCAATTGGTGCTGCAATATTGATGGTTGCAAGTGGGGTATTGGGCTATACCGTCGGACATCGTCAGGGTTTAACGGTGGTAGGTTTTGATGCAGATGCTGAGCAACTGGTTGAAGTGGTACAAAAGCAAAAGACCAGTCTGGATGCTTTAAATAAAAACTATAATGCTGCTGTTCAGGAGCGTGACGTTGCTGTGACCAATTCAAATGAGCTGTATTTGTCATTGCAAAAAGCTCTGGATCAACAAGCGCAATCTGAAACCACTGCTGTGATTTACCGTGAGGTTTTACGTCAACGCGGCGGTATTCCACTGGCTGTGCAGCATATTGCGATTAAACCTTTGCCTGAAAATGCATTTGAATATCAACTCGATTTGGTTCAAGTCAGTCCATCTAAACGTGCAGCTTCAGGTACAGTTGAACTCCGACTCATTCGTGGTACAGAGGTTTTAGTTGTGCCTCTTGAAGACAAAAACTTTAATTTTGAAAACTATGAGCGTTTAACAGGGCGTTGGACGATGCCTAAAGGCTTTACGCCACAGTTTATCGAAGTCCGTTTAACAGGTAGCACACCAGTGACACGACGCTTTAGTTGGTCACGTGGTGAGGCCGTAGAAAGTCAATCTGCATTTGTCTCTGAAATCCCTCAGGCTGAGGCGAATGCACAATAATTGTGAATTGTAAGTTTATGGGTATCTCTAAGCGTTCAACGTGTTTAAATGAAATCAAGCAGTCTTTTCATGAATCTGGCTATGTCGATTGGCATATCAGCCCGCGCTTGAGCAATGATGAACCGCGTGAAGAAGAAAATGGGGATGTCGCTGTCCAAACCGCGCCACCAGAACTTAAGCGTCCTCCACTCTATGCTGTCGTTTTAATGAACGATGACTACACCCCAATGGACTTTGTTATTGAAATTTTACAACAATACTTTGCTTTGAATCTTGACCAAGCCACTCAAGTAATGCTAACTGTACATTATGAAGGAAAAGGTGTTGCAGGCGTTTACCCGAGAGACATCGCGGAAACAAAAGCAAACCAAGTCAATAATTACGCTCGGTCTCAAGGTCATCCTTTACTTTGTCAGATTGAGCCGAAAGATTAAGGGGGTTCCATGCTCAGTCGTCAATTAGAAGTATCCTTACGTTTGGCTGTTAGTATGGCTCGACAAAAGAGACATGAATTCCTAACCGTTGAACATTTATTATTGGCTTTACTCGATAATGATTCGGCCGTAAATGCATTGAAAGCCTGCGGTGCAGATATTATTGTGCTTCGCAAAGAGCTTGAAGAATATGTAGAGCAGCACACTCCTAAGCTGGGCGAAAACAGTGACCAAGCTCCGCATCCAACTGAAAGTTTTGACCGTATTTTACAACGTGCAATTTTTCATGTGCAATCAAGCGGTGGGGATCGGACAGTTGAAGGCGCAGACATTTTAGTGGCGATGTACTCTGAACGTGACTCTTTTGCAGTCTACCTCTTAAAACGCCATCAAATTAACCGTTTAACTCTGACACAATACTTGGCCCACGGCACACGTAAAGACGAAGTGCAAGTGGAAGAAGAAATTGAAGATCTCGATGGTGAATCGACCAGTTCAAGCAACGCAGGCCCTTTAGAGTTATATACAACCAACTTAAATGTTGAGGCACAAAAGGGTAAAACAGATCCTTTAATTGGTCGTGAAAAAGAAATTGAGCGTGCAGCACAAATTCTATGCCGTCGTCGTAAAAACAACCCGTTATTGGTGGGTGATCCTGGTGTCGGTAAAACATCTATTGCTGAAGGTTTAGCTTGGCTCATTGTCAATGGTAAAGCGCCGAAACCATTAGCAAATGCTGAAGTGTATAGCTTGGATATTGGTGCATTGGTGGCAGGAACCAAATACCGGGGTGACTTTGAAAAACGTTTAAAACAACTTTTGAACGCGTTGAAAAAGAAACCAGAAGCGGTTTTGTTTATTGATGAAATCCACATGATTATTGGTGCAGGCTCAAGTATGGGTAGCACGATGGATGCATCAAATTTGATTAAACCTGCTTTGGCCAATGGCTCATTGCGCTGCATCGGTTCAACCACGTTCCAAGAATACCGCCAAGTCTTTGAAAAAGATCATGCATTGTCACGTCGTTTCCAAAAAATTGATGTCAATGAACCATCTATTTCAGAAACGATTGATATTTTACGAGGTTTGAAGAGCAAGTTTGAAGATTTCCATCATGTTAAATATGATGACAAAGCTTTAATTTCTGCGGTTGAGCTGTCTGCGAAGTTCATTAATGATCGTTTCTTGCCAGATAAAGCTATTGATGTCATTGATGAAGCAGGGGCACAACGTCGTCTGAAAGCTGAACAAGATGACACCTTGATTACTGTGGAAAATATTGAAGATATCGTGTCAAAAATTGCACGTATTCCACCAAAAACTGTGTCTAAAGATGATAAGACCGTTCTTGAAAATCTTGAACGTGATTTAAAACGTGTTGTCTTTGGCCAAGATGAAGCCATCGAAGCTTTAGGCTCGGCAATTAAACTGTCGCGTGCAGGCTTAAAATCGCCAGATAAACCTGTGGGTAGTTTCGTTTTTGCAGGCCCAACTGGGGTAGGTAAAACAGAAGTCACCAAGCAGCTTGCGAAATTACTGGGTGTTGAGCTGGTTCGCTTTGATATGTCGGAGTACATGGAGCGCCATGCGGTTTCACGTTTGATCGGTGCGCCTCCAGGTTATGTGGGCTTTGATCAAGGTGGTCTGTTGACCGATGCGATTCATAAAAATCCGCACTGTGTATTATTGCTAGATGAGATTGAAAAAGCGCATCCAGACGTGTTCAACTTATTGCTACAAATCATGGATCATGGTTCATTGACGGATAACAATGGTCGTAAATCAGACTTCCGTAATGTGGTGTTGGTCTTAACCACAAATATTGGCGCGGAAAGTATTTCTCGCGTGAGTATTGGCTTCATGGATCAAGACAACAGTAATGATAACCAAGATGCGATGAAGAAAGCGTTTTCTCCAGAGTTCCGTAACCGTTTAGACAGCGTGATTCAGTTTAAAGCTTTACCAACGACAGTAATTGAAAATGTGGTGGATAAGTTCTTAACAGAACTCCAAGCGCAACTGGATGAGAAAAAAGTCATTCTAGAAGTGGATCAAAGTGCGCGTGAGTGGATGGCTGAAAATGGCTATGACCGTTTAATGGGCGCTCGCCCAATGCAACGACTCATCCAAGAGCATTTGAAAAAGCCACTGGCTGAAATGATTCTATTTGGTGAGCTTGCAGAACATGGTGGCAATGTTGCGGTCTCTGTGAAGAATGAAAATGGTAAAGCGGTTGGTTTAAAACTCGAAGTTTTTGAAGACCAAACGGCTGAACCTGCTTAAAGATCGTTACATAATTTAAAACCCGTGTTCGCACGGGTTTTTTTATTGAAAAAGTATTTAACAGTTAGAAGTAATAAAAGTAGGTTGCATGGATATTCAATTGACGAAAGTTTTAAGTACATTTGTACTATTTTTGGTAACTGCTGTGATGGAAATATTAGGCTGTTATTTCCCTTATTTGATTTTGAATCAGGGAAAAACACATTGGTTATGGGTTCCCACTGCATTAGCGCTCGGTGCTTTTGTCTGGTTGTTGACCTTACATCCAGCTGCATCAGGACGTATTTATGCCGCTTATGGGGGAATTTATATTTTTACCGCATTGCTATGGTTGCGTTATGTCGATCAAGTATATTTGACCCGTTGGGACATAATGGGTGGGGCAGTTGTTTTGATTGGTGCTGCAATTATTATCTTACAACCACAGGGATTGGTTCGCTAAATTAGAGAACCAATCGCTAAAAAGGTACTATTTGATACCACAGTCTTTTTGCTTTAATTCTAAATCGTAGCTGTTTTTCTCAGAGCTGAGCTGTAATTTTACAATGTAGGGATTATGGCGTTGATATTGATGCTCGAAGAAAATATTGCAGTTTTGCACAACATTCTTTTTAATCACTTTTTGAACTTCTTTTGCACCCAAATCCTGTTCAAACTGCGCAAAATCAGGCGTAATGATCAAGCCTTTAAGTTCAGTACGATCTGCATACAGATTAAATTGTTCAATGATGGTGTTGTTATCAATTTCAATTGGGAGGGTTCTAGAGTCTTCTGCAGTTAATACAGTTAATATTTCATTTAGGGTTTGAGCTTGTATAATTTTAAAGTCTTGATCAATGATTTGTTTGGATTGTAAATAATCATCAAATTCAGATGCTTGAACTTGAAAAAGGGTAGAACTAACAAGAGCAGCAAGGCACAGTACAGTTTTTTTGAAATGCATGGAAAGTGTCGCTTATAAAAATTATGTTCTGATTATAGCTTTGCTCATACAAAAAAAGCACCCTTAGGTGCTTTTCGTTGGAAAAATTAATTAATCTTTCTTAGTGTTTTCATTGATTAAAAACTCAACCAATGCTTTTTGTGCATGTAAGCGGTTTTCAGCTTCATCCCAAACCACGGCATTTTTATGGTCGAGCATCTTTTCAGAAATTTCTTCGCCGCGATGCGCAGGTAAGCAATGCATAAATAAACAGTCAGGATGAGCAAGATCCATAAGGCGTTCATTCACTTGATAGTCTGCAAAAGCCGCTTCACGAATTTTTTGCTCTTCTTCTTGGCCCATGCTTGCCCATACATCGGTCACGATGAGGTCTGCATTTACGGCAGCATCTTCAGCTGAGTTAACCAGTTCTGCACAATGCGCAAATTCACTTAAAAATTCTGCTTTGGGTTCATAACCTTTAGGCGCAGCAATTTTTAACTTGAAGCCCCACATATGTGCAGCTTCAATATATGAATTACACATGTTGTTGCCATCACCAATCCAGGCTACTGTTTTGCCTGCAATGGTTCCACGGTGTTCAACAAAAGTTTGAACATCTGCAAGTAGTTGGCAAGGGTGGTGATCATCGGTCAAGGCATTAATCACAGGAACTTTTGAATAAGAGGCAAAACGTTCAACAATGTCATGTCCAAAAGTACGGATCATCACAATATCTAACATGCTTGAAATCACGCGTGCTGAATCTTCAATCGGTTCACCACGACCCAATTGGGTGTCTCGTGGAGAGAGGAAAATTGCACTGCCACCAAACTGGCTCATGCCTGCTTCGAACGATACACGGGTACGGGTGCTCGATTTTTCAAAAATCATCCCCATGACTTTACCAACAAACGGTTGGAATACTTCGCTGTTGTGCTGTTTACGCTTTAGTTCGATACCGCGTTGCACAACTTGGTTCAGTTCTAAAGTAGATAAATCGCGTAAGGTAAGAAAGTGACGTAGAGCCATTGTTACTCCACAATAATTGCTGAAAACCGAAATAGGTACAGAACAACAATTAGTTGTTGGTTGGTGAAAAGAAAAAAGAGAGTCGATTAATATACTATATGCAAAGGAAATTGCAAAAAAACTAGACTTTTTGATGACCTGCTAAGAAACGATCTACGCAATAATGAACATATTCTAGATTTTCTTGTTCATTTTCTTCAACATAGATGTTCATCAGCACGCGCCACTCTAACTCACGTACAATACCAAAAAAAAGCTGCGCAGAATAATTCGGGTGTTCACATCGAATAATGCCTATTTCATCTGCTTTGGTTAAAACACAAGCCACAGCATCTTCAATATGTTTAGGCCCTTGTTTGTGAATATGAAAAGCCAACTGTGGATTACGTTGTACTTGTTCCATAATGAGTCTTAAAAAAGAGGCATTTTCTGGAAGCACAAGATGCGTTTGAATATTTAAAATGGTTTGTATTAAATAGACGCGTAAATTGTCCTTAGTAAAATCAAAAGGCATGCAAATATCTTTAAAAAACAGCTCACGACGGTAGTCACAAATTGCTGTAAAAAGACCGTCTTTATTTCCAAAATATTTGTAAATCGATGCTTTTGAACCACCCGCATGATTGACAATATCATCAAGTGAAACTGCATCGTAGCCATGTTGCAAAAACAACTCGTTTGCACTTAATAAAAATGCAAGACAGCGTTCATGACCTCGTTTTGTGTGAGGTATGTCACGTGTAAGGGGTTCTAGTTGAACTGAGTCGTGCATATAACTAACAACAGCCTAATAAATGTGGATCTCTGGTTGCTATCATAGCAAAAATATGCACACATTGTTGTTTTGGGGCTTATCTGTTTACCACTAAACCCCAATGCATGGAAGAAAATTACACAATAAAAACGTGAACCATGGGACTAAAGTTTTAGAGTGATCATTCTAAAATGTCATAGCCAATTCAGTCATTATGGCTATACTCAAAACTCGAAAATTAAAGTAAATGCCGTGGAAAGGACGATGACAGAACAAAGATCTGCAGGCTTAAGATTTAGACAAGCACTGGAAGTGGAAAAACCATTACAAATTATCGGTACAGTCAATGCTTATGCAGCAATGATGGCGAAACAGGTGGGCTACAAGG